>OHAM01000779.1_pt1 | contig 21960 bp, 23 predicted proteins | sample 1577161 | NCBI WGS metagenome assembly OHAM01 (sample SAMEA3541583, study PRJEB24748) | human gut metagenome | biome: human gut; feature: human-associated habitat; material: faeces | place: China | collected 2012
GCAGTATCAAAAACCTGTCCCTGTTTGTCCGTTTTTTGCTGGTATAATGGACTTATTTACCAACAGCCCGGCTGTCGTTGCAAGAAAAGCAGCCCGGCTATTGCCGATGGCTGTAAAGATTCCCGTAAATGTCTGGTTTAAAAAAGAAAAAATTACAAAACCGCAAGTGATGACGAGGTACATTCTGGCATCTGAAATAACATGCGGACTGTTTAATTTGAAAAAACCAATGAGAGGGGAGTTGAAGCTGGCACAAATCAGTCCGTAAATCAAACCTAAAATAACAGAAAGCTGAAGTGCATTGGCAGCATATAAGGATGCCTCTTTCTTTCGTTCGCTTCCAAGCGCATAACCGACATTTACTTGACCACCCATTTTGGCAAGGGATGCAAGCCCATTGGAAAGCCACATATACATTCCGGCAGCTCCGACTGCTGCAACTGCATCACTTCCGATTCGTCCGATCCAGATCATGTCTGTTAAATTGTATGCCATCTGTATAAGAGATGTCGCCATAATGGGGATGGCTAGTCTGGTTAATGAAGAAAGGACAGGACCTTTCAATAAATCCACGTGTTTTTTCACAAAATATTCCTCCGGTGTAAAAAGTTGATGTTTAAGATGAACGGTTTCGCATGTTCATGCTCACCAACGATCATTATAGCATAACCGCATGAGAAAAACAGCTGTCTCGTATTTAAAAATCATTTCAAAATAAGGAGAAAAGAGCAGGAGTACAAAGAGCATTTTCATTTTGAAACCAAGAAAAAGTATTGGAAAAAGTATTGGAAAAAAGTAAGAAAAAGTATCGGAAAAGAGTTGACACACACGGGACAGTATAATATAATAAAGCAGTATGACAAAAGGAGAAACAGCAGGAAGCCAAAGCCCCGGAGTCTTGTTGATTTCGATATATCTACTATGAAAAAGTTAATGATTCACAGGAGGGAAACCAATGAAAACTTATATGGCTAATCCAGATAAGATTGAAAGAAAATGGTATGTAGTGGATGCAGAAGGATGTACACTTGGACGTCTTGCATCAGAAGTAGCTAAAGTTTTAAGAGGAAAAAATAAACCGGAATTCACACCACACGTAGACACAGGTGATTATGTGATCGTTGTGAATGCTGAGAAAGTAAAAGTAACAGGTAAGAAGATGGATCAGAAGATCTACTACAATCACTCTGATTATGTAGGAGGAATGAGAGAGACTACATTAAAAGAGATGATGAACAAGAAACCTGAGAAAGTTATCGAACTTGCTGTAAAAGGAATGCTTCCAAAAGGACCTTTAGGAAGAGCAATGATTAAGAAACTTCATGTATATGCTGGACCAGAGCACAAACAGGAAGCTCAGAAGCCAGTTGAACTGAAATTCTAAGGAAAGGTTGAAAGGAGGATATTACAGTGGCTAAAGCAAAATTCTACGGAACAGGAAGAAGAAAAAAATCTATCGCAAGAGTATATTTAGTACCTGGAACAGGTAATATTACAATCAATAAAAGAGATATCGACGAGTATTTCGGACTTGAGACATTAAAGGTTGTTGTACGTCAGCCATTGGTTGCTACAGAGACAGAAGGAAAATTTGACGTAATCGTTAATGTTAAGGGTGGTGGATACACAGGACAGGCTGGAGCAATCCGTCACGGTATTTCAAGAGCACTTCTTGAGGCTGACAATGATTACAGACCAGTTCTTAAGAAAGCTGGATTCTTAACACGTGATCCAAGAATGAAAGAGCGTAAGAAATACGGTCTCAAAGCAGCTCGTAGAGCACCACAGTTCTCTAAACGTTAATCATACGTTTTCGGAACGTACAATTTCAAAAAGATTTACAAACCTCTCAGGATTTTGGTCTTGGGAGGTTTTTTGTATGTATTTTAAACAAAGATAATGGTATAATCTATATAGGTCTAGCTTGTTATTTATTATTGCAACAGATTTTCTTGGGCGCAGGAAAATCATTAAATGAACAATATGAATTTGTATCCGCATTGCTGACACAAATCAGTTGGACGAATCATTTATAATAAGTGATTGGAGGGAAAGATATGGGCACTCAAACAAAAGGCTTTTGCAAATATTGTGGAAAAGAATATACAAGAAGTGGAATGCTTCGTCATTTGGAAGCGTGTAAAGAACGAAAAAGTAAATTAGCAATGGAAACAGGTAAGAGAAAATGTAAATATTTTCAAATTGTCATTTCTGGTAAATATGCGAAAGCGTATTGGTTAATTGTCGAAACAAGTGAGAATACTACATTAAAAGAACTAGATCGGTTTATCCGTGATATTTGGGTGGAATGCTGTGGACATCTCAGCGCTTTTACGATTCATGGGACGCAATATGAGAGTTGCCCGGTTACAGACGGATTTTGGGGAAAGCCATCAAAAAATATGAATTTCCGATTAAAAGATGTTGTGGATGTTGGAGATTCTATTTCTTACGAATATGATTTTGGTTCAACAACGGAATTGATGCTGAGCATACATAGCCGTCGTGAAGGAGAAAAAAAGAATAACGAAATTATAATTTTATCACGAAATAATCCACCGAAAATTCTTTGCAGCAATTGTGAACAAAATGAGGCAAAGTGGGTTGATCCTGAAGGATATTATGAAGATCTGCCTTTTTGGTGTGATAAATGTTTAGATGAAGAAAATAGGGATGAAGAGGAAGAAGGTTACGAGCTGCAATTTTTATTGCCGATTTGTAATTCACCTAGAATGGGTATATGCGGATATGAAGGAAGTGATAGTTATCCGGAGCGGTTTGAGCCAGATAAACGGTAAATGAGCAGAAATGAGGTGGTATCATGAGAGATATTATTTGCGAATTACAAGATATGAGACATCTGGATTGGGCGGCAAGAAAAATGTCACCGGGAACTCCTGGGTGTTTCCTGAAAGCATATGAAGAAGTGAATGGTAAAAGGTTATACTATAAGCTCTCTAATTATGATAGTTATCGTGGTGTCTTTGGCCATGAATGTGTAAATGAATTGATTGTGAGTCGTGTAATGAATGTTTTGGGGATTCCACATGTGATGTACCAATTGATACATGCACAGATTATTCTAGATGGTAAGGAAGAGGAAACATGGATTTCTGTCTCTGAAAATTTTCGCAAAAACAATGAAGAAAAACTGGCATATGATTTATATTATGACTTGCAAAAAGAAGAAAATGAATCTCCGCTAGAGTTTGCAATTAGGAATGGTTGGGAATTATCTATGTACCAGATGTTCTGTATCGATTATTTGATTGCTAATAGAGACCGTCATGGAAGCAATTTGGAAGTGTTGCGAAATGATGAAGAAGACAGTGTGAGAATAGCTCCTTTGTTTGATCAGGGCGTATCGTTGTTGTTTTCAACATATGGTGATGAAAAACTACTTGAAAATGTAGATGTGATGAGAGATTTTCCGGTTAATAACTACATTGGGGCAAAATCTTTGGAGCATAATTTATCATTGATACCAAGAGGATATAATCTGCAGATTCATACGTTAAAAAAAGAAGATAGGGATTACATTTTCAAAGATATAAATAATATTTTGTCAGAGAAGCATATAAACAAAATTTGGGAGATGATTTGGAAAAGGTGGTGTTATTTTGAAAAAGTATGCAATCAAGAGAAATAACAGAAATAAAATTGTCGGAATTTTAAAGTATGATGAGAGAACCAAGAAATATAAAATCGATATTCCGGAAGATGTTTCATATAAGGATGCCCCATTTATGATATCGTTATTTTTAAAAAAAGGTATTCGCTCCATGAATTCTGAGTGGAGTATGCGTTGGGTGCAAAGCAGAATTATTCCGAGTAGTAGACAGAACATTGGAGAAATACTTCGTGTGAATGGAATGCGTTCATATGACGAACACAAATTGCTGCTAAAAAATGAGGGAAGAAGTTGTCAGGATGAATTCTATATTGAACAGATGTAGTCGGTGAGGTGTTCTGAGAAGTAATGAGAAGCCCTGCGTTTGTAACGTGTATGCAAACCACATTTCAAGAACCCAGTAAAATCAAGCGTTCCTGGTTACCTAAACGTTAATCATACGTTTTCAGAACGTACAATTTCAAAAAAGATTTTTCGACTCCTCAGAATTTCAATTCTGGGGAGTTATTATGTATATTTTACAAAAATGTTTTAAATAGAAAGAGGGAAATCGCATAACACGATTCCCCTTTATGTATCATAGGAAACTTCCTAGTCGTATTTGTTCATCCATTCAATGATTTCTTTGCAGTAATCATCGTGTCTGTCTACGAAGCAAGTATGTCTTGAACGCTCCCAAAGAATCCATTTGGAGTTTGGAATTCCATCAGCCATTGTCTTAGCGATCAATGGAGAACAGAGATCAGAGATACCGCTGCAAATCAGTGAAGGAACTTCAATCTCACCAAGTCTGTCAACATATTCGAAGTCCTTTAATGTTCCGGTAGGTGCGAACTCATTTGGTCCCCATCCTTCAACGTAAGATTCAGAACCTGATTTTTTAGGTCTCTTACAACACTCAGGAGCATCTTCTCCAAGCCAGTAGTTACAATATCTATCCATGTATTCAGCAACTGCTGCATCGTAAGCTTCACCAGTGAAGTCTCCTGTTGAAAGTGCGTGGTTGATTGCATCCTGCATATCCTGAGGCATCATCTTGATACGACGAAGACCTTCGCTCTCCCACATGGAGCTGCTTGGATGTCCACTTGAAATAATGAAACTCTTTACGCCTTGTGGTTTGTAATCGATAGCATAAGCGATCTGCATCATACCTCCCCAAGACTGTCCAATGATATGACACACATCTAATCCAAGATGTTCTCTTAAAGCATCCAGCTCATCTAACCAAACTTTCTGATTCCAAAGCTCTGGATGTCCATCTAAGTAAGAGTTACCACAACCAATCTGGTCATACATAACGATCATACGATCGTCATCGTCTGCAAGGTTATCTAATACCTCGTAGTAGTTGTGTGTAGAACCCGGTCCGCCATGAAGACAGATCAAAGGTGCCTTTCCATTATCTTTTCTCTCGCCGACTATTCTATAATATGTTTGATAGCCAAGGTATGGCATATAGCCTTCTGTAATTTTTGCCATGATTTGCATTCCCCTTTCTGATAAGTTTTTAACTAACTTTCAGTATAAAACATTTTGAGAGAAAAATGAACCCATTTTTGAAAAAATTGTCTAGAATTTATCAATATCGTCATTATTACTAAAAAATGAGAGTTGAGAGTAGTTTATAAAAGAGTTATAGTGTATAATTATTAGGGAAAGAAAGGAATGAATAAATATGGCAATGAATTGTGACTATTGTTCAAACTATATTTACGATGAAGAAGAGGACAGCTATTATTGTGATGTTAATTTAGATGAAGATGAATACTATCGCCTTGTACACAGTGATTATAAGAATTGTCCCTATTATCATTCGAATGACGATTATAAGATTGTACGCCATCAAATGTAAAAAAGGAGAATGAAAAAAATGTACGATTTAGAGGAAAGATTTGAGTTTCGAAATATTACTCAAGAGGAGGCAGATCAGGCAGTAAAAATAGAAGAAATCTGTTTTCCGCCGCAGGAAGCATGTTCGGAACAAATGATGCTGGAAAGAGTAAAGACGGCGCCGGAATTGTTTTTAGTGGCTATTGATCGGGAGACAGGAAAGATTGCCGGATTTTTAAATGGGTTATCAACGGATGAGGAAATTTTCCGAGATGATTTTTTTACCGGTACAAGTTTGTATGTTCCAGAAGGGGAAAATATAATGCTTCTTGGTTTGGATGTATTGCCGCAGTATCGAAGGCAGGGACTTGCCAGTGAGATTATGCGGCGATATGTAGAAACAGAGAAAGCAAAAGGAAGGAAAAAATTGATTTTGACCTGTCTGGATGCTAAGGTGGCTATGTATCAGAAGATGGGCTATGAAGATCTTGGATTGGCACAATCATCATGGGGCGGAGAAGAGTGGCACGAGATGTGCATACAACTTTAAACTTTATTTATAAGAAAGAATTATGAAAGCTTATGCAAAAATGTAATGAGCCAGATGATTCTTTTTTTTATGCCTATATGCTATGATAAAACTAATGAGATAGTACAACTGAATATTTCAAAATTCTTCAAGATACATTTGCAGGACGGGAAACCTGTTTAGCTTTTAGCCGATGTATCTTTTTTGTTGCAAGAGAGACAATGTTAAGGAGGATTACGAAAATGGAAAGAACATCAGTAGAAAACTTAAAAGAAATGATCCGTGCAGGCCGCGGTAAAATTCCGGCTGACAAGGTGATTAAGGGCGGACAGCTTGTAAACGTTATGTCCAGCGAGATTTATCCGGCGGATATTGCGATTTACAAGGATATGATCGCAGCAGTTGGTGATGTGGAGGATTATGTTGGACCAGAGACAGAGATCATCGATGCAAAAGGGAAATATTTAACGCCTGGTATGATTGACGGACATATCCACAGTGAGTGTAGTAAGCTGAGTATTACGAGCTATGCAAAAGCGGTTGTTCCAAGAGGAACGACAAGTATGATCTCAGGGTTAGACGAATATATTTCTGTATCCGGTCTGGAAGGCTTGAAAGAAGTGCAGGAAGAAGTGAAGAAGAGTCCACTGAAAGTGTTCTGGGGAGCGCCTTACAAGACTCCATATACAATTCCGCAGTCAACTGTTGCATTTAACTTTACGAAGGAAGTTCATGCAGAAGTTCAGCAGTGGCCGGAATGCTATGGTGTTTGGGAGACGGTAAGAGAGTTCCTGCAGGAAGAGGATGAAGATACACTGGGAGCAATTGCAGAGGCTTATAAGAATCGCCTTCCGGTATTTGGATGTGCGCCGATGGCAAGAGGAAATGATTTGAACGGTTACTTGTGCGGCGGAGTGCGTCTGGATCATGAGAGTTATGATCATGAGGAAGTGGTAGAGAAGATGAGAAAAGGAATGCATATGTTGATCCGTGAATCTTCTGTGACACATTTCCTTGAGGAAAATATCAAAGCAGTGACAGAGGTAAATCCAGCATTTGCACGTCGTGTCAGCTTCTGTACGGATGATGTGACAGCGACAGATGTGTTGGAAAAAGGACATCTCGATAATGTGGTGCGTCTGGCAATCAAAGCCGGTGTTGAGCCAATGACAGCAATCCAGATGGCAACCATTAATAGCGCAGAAGCATACCGCATTGATGATAAAGTCGGCTCCATCTGTCCGGGAAGAATTGCAGACATCCTTTTTGTAGAGGATCTTGAGAACTTTGAAGTAAAAGAAGTTATGACAAATGGTAAGATGGTGGCAAAAGATCACAAGCTTACTTATGATCTTCAGGCTCCGGAGAGAAGTTCTGTATTAAAAGGGGAGCTGAAGTGTAAGAAAACAACAAAAGAAGATTTTGAATATAAGACTTTTATCCAGAATGGAGAAGCCAAGGTTCTTGCTATGGATGTAAAAGGACCATTCGTTCGTAAGAGAAGAGATGTCGTTCTGAAAGTGGAAAATGGCATCGTTCTTCCGGATACCGAGCAGGATGTGGCAATGGTATCCGTATTAGAAAGATTTGGAAGAAACGGAAATAAATCTCTTGCTTTCTGTTCCGGATGGAAATTGAAAAAAGGTGCAATGGCATCTTCTGCAGCACCGGATGATAACAACTTGGTTGTAATGGGAGTAAATGCAGAAGATATGTCTATCGCAGTAAACTATTTGATTGAGCAGGGTGGTGGACAGGTTGTCGTTGCGGATGGAGAAATTCTTGAATTTCTTCCGCTTCCAGTTGGTGGAATTGTAAGTGACCGCGAGCCGGAAGAGATTGCAGCACATGAAAAGCTCATTGATCAGGCGGCAAGATCTCTTGGCTCTGATCTGCCGGATCCAATGATGTACATGTTCTTCCTGCCGATCACAGCCATTCCGGATTATGCGATCACAGATGCAGGTCCGGTAGACTATGTAGCACTTACAACCTTTGATCCGATTCTTGAAGTAGTAGAGAAATAGAGGAACAGTCATATGAAAAAAGAAGAATTAAAAAAATTAATTGATACGGCAGCCGGAAGAATTCCGGCTGACCTGGTCATCAAAAATTGTAAAGTAGTCAATGTGTTTTCTGGTAAAATCGTAGAAGGCGATATTGCGGTAAGTGGCGGACAGATTGCCGGAATCGGTAACTATGAAGGAAAAGAAGTTGTGGATGCACAAGGACGCTATGCGGCCCCTGGATTTATTGACAGCCATATCCACATTGAATCTTCTTATGTAAGTCCGGAAGAAATCGGACGCCTCTTAGTACCTCATGGCGGAACAACGATCATTGCCGATCCGCACGAGATTGTAAATGTATGTGGGATTACAGGACTTGATTATATGATGGAAGCTGCCAAAGGAACAGCGCTTGATATTCAGTACGTGCTTCCATCCTGTGTACCGGCAACACCATTTGAACATGCCGGAGCAGTGATCGGTGCGCCGGAGATGGAAGAGCCGATCAAGAGAGAGGGAATCTTAGGACTTGGTGAATTTATGAATTTCCCGGGCGTAATCGGGGCGGATGACAGTGTGCTGGATAAGCTGATGGTTGCGAAAGAAGAAGGAAAGATCATTGATGGACATGGCCCTGGAATCGTAGGAAATGATCTGAATGCTTACGCAGCGGCAAGAATTTTAGCAGACCATGAATGTTCTACTGTGGAAGAGATGGAAGATCGTCTTGAGAGAGGCATGTACATTCTTCTTAGACAGGGTTCTGCGTGTCACAATTTAAGACCATTGTTGAAAGGGGTAACACCGGAAAACAGCAGAAGATGTCTTCTGTGTTCCGATGATCGCCAGCCAAAGACCATTCTCCATGAGGGACACCTTGATAATCATTTGAGAATCTGTGTAGAAGAAGGTCTGGACGCAGTGACAGCTATCCGCATGGCAACGTTAAATGCTGCAGAATGCTTTGGATTAAAGGATCGTGGAGCGCTTGCACCGGGGTACCGTGCAGACATTGTACTGCTTGATGACCTGAAAGACTTCCATGTGGATAAAGTATGGATCAACGGTGAATTTGTGGCAGAAGATGGAAAGTATCTTCCGGAAATTCAGGTGCATGATATTTCATCTGTAAAAGGAAGTGTAATCGTAAAAGATTTCTCCAAAGAGAAGTTTAAAATGCATTTAAAATCAAATAAAGTAAATGTAATCCAGATTCTTCCGGGTGGAGTTGTGACCGGAAAGGCGACGGCAGAAATTACACTGGATGAAAATGGTGAATTTGTACGTAATCCAGAAGAAGACATTGTAAAAGTAGCAGTAGTGGAAAGACATCAGGGAACAGGAAATGTTGCCTGCGGCTTTCTGAAAGGATACGGCATCAAATCCGGAGCAGTGGCATTATCGATTGCACATGATTCCCACAACATTATCGTGGTCGGTGTCAGCGATGAGGAGATGGAATTTGCAGTGCAGAGCCTGATCGCGCAGGAAGGCGGTATTGTTCTTGTAAAAGAAGGAAAAGTGATTGAGAGCATGCCAATGCCGATCGGTGGTCTGATGAGTGACCAGAGCGGAGAATGGGTAGATCAGAAATTGACGGATATCCATGAGAAGGCATATGAGGAGCTTGGAATCTGTGGAGATGTAGAGCCTGTAATGACACTGTGCTTTATGTCGTTGGCAGTGATTCCGGAAGTTAAGCTTACGGATATGGGATTATTTGATGTTACAACATTTTCATTTATTCCTGTAGAAGCAGAGTAACACAGATAAGAGTAAAAAAATAAGAGTAAAGTAAGAGTGAGGAAGGCGAGATGGAAAAACAAAAGACAATCGTCCCATGGTTTAGACGTGGGGACATCGGTGGAATGAGCTATTCCATTACAAATAATATTGTAAACTATTTAATTGTTATCGCAACTTTATCAGGTGTTCTTGGGTGGCCGGACAAGATCGTGTACGGTTATGTGATTCCGGGAATGTCCATTGGTTTGTTGTGCAGTGGTGTTTATTACGCATATATGGGACGCAGACTTTCTAAGAAAGAAGGAAGAGCGGACGTAACAGCGCTTCCATCCGGTGTCTCCACTCCGGCGATGTTCGTAATTTTGTACGGAGTGATCATGCCGCTTCATTATGCGTTAGAAGATCCAATGCTTGCATGGTCAGCAGCAGTGGCAGCCTGCTTTATCGGCGGTGCAGTAGAATTTATCGGTGGTTTTATCGGACCATGGATGAAAGAGAAGCTTCCAAGAGCAGCGCTTCTTGGTACAGTTGCAGGAATTGGTTTTATCTGGATGGCAACACAGGGTGTGTTTGATGTGTTTGGAGATCCATTGGTAGGTCTTCCGATTTTGTTCGTTGCGATGGTTGGTATATTCGGAGGATATTTATTCCCGAAGAAGATTCCGCCGCTTGTTGTTGCGATCGTTGGTGGAATTATCTATGCTTTTTGTCTGGGACGTACAACGGTGGATTTCAGTGGAATCGGCTTTTATATTCCGAACCCGGTTAACAGTATCCAGCATTTGATCAATGGTTTTGCGATTGTTGCTCCTTATTTGACCATTGTGATTCCGGTTGAGATTTATAACTTTATCGAGACAATGGATAATGTAGAAGCGGCAAATGCGGCAGGTGATAATTACAATGTCCGCGAGACTCAGTTCGCTGACGGAATCTGTACTATGATTTCTGCACTTTGTGGAGGTGTTGTGCCGAATACGGTATGGCTTGGTCATGCAGGACTTAAAAAATCCAATGCCGGAATCGGCTATTCTCTTGTGTCAGGAATTGTGCTTGGCGCAGCAGGAATTTTCGGGCTTTTCACATTCTTGAGCAGTGTAGTTCCTCCGGCAGTATGTGCTGTGACATTCCTTTGGTGTGCAATTGTTATGGTAGCGCAGGCGTTCAAAGACTGTGAAGTGAAGCATTATGCAGCAGTTGGAATTGCAATGGTTCCGCCGGTTGCCGATTATCTCTATACACAGATCACAGGAGCAGTAGGACTGGCAGGTTATTATACAGAAGTGATGCCTTCCGGATTGTCCGAATATAATGCAGAGATTACACAGATGATCAAAGATGCCGGTGTAATGTGGAACGGTGTGCCGGGAGTAAAGAGCGGAGCGATCATTATTGGTATCTTACTTGGAACAATGACCGTATTTATTATTGATAAGAAGCTTGATAAGGTGGCAATTACTGCAGTGACAGGATACGTGTTGGCCTGCTTTGGGTTCATTCACAGTGCGCAGCTTGGATTTAATCCGACATCACCGTTTGCTGTTGGTTATCTTGTAATCGCAGTTTTAGCGCTGATCTTCCATATGGGACGAAGCAGCTGGTTTAAAGGACCGGATCATTTTGATTATGTATAGTTAGATTTGAATATAGTGAAACCGCAGAGGCATATGGGGATGCATCTGCGGTTTTCTTTTTGTTAAAAAAGAATTAATAATATAGAAAAAGCGAGCATAAAACAGAAATAATACAAAAATATTGTTAATTATTAGATAATTAACAGAAAATATTGAAAGAATTAGTGAGATGTGGTATTTTATTTTTGTAAAATATTATTCTTATAAATGAGTTTTGAAGAGAATGTTATTTTGACCAATATATAGAACATGAAAGAGAGGAGACATGTGTATGGGATATTTAAAAGGGAAAACGGCAATTGTTACAGGCGGAGGCAAGTCTGTTTTAAGTGATGGAAGATGTGGTTCGATCGGATACGGAATCGCAACAGCGTACGCAAAAGAGGGCGCAAATCTTGTGATCACAGGGCGTAATGTAAAGAAATTAGAAGAAGCAAAGGAAGAACTGGAACGCCTCTACGGAATCAAAGTTTTACCGGTGCAGGCAGATGTGTCGGCAGGAGGAGACAATGAGGCAGTCGTAAATCATGTCGTAGAGGAGACAATGAAAGAATTCGGACGAATTGATGTGTTGATCAATAATGCACAGGCGTCCGCATCAGGAGTGACGCTTGCTGATCATACGACAGAACAGTTTGATCTTTCTATCTATTCAGGGTTATATGCAGTATTCTATTATATGAAAGCATGCTATCCATATTTGAAAGAAACAAAGGGAACAGTAATCAATTTTGCGTCAGGTGCAGGTCTGTTTGGAAATTATGGTCAATGTGCATATGCGGCTGCAAAAGAAGGAATTCGGGGCTTGTCAAGAGTTGCTGCCAACGAATGGGGAGCAGATGGAATTAATGTAAATATTATCTGTCCGCTTGCATGGACAGCACAGCTTGAAAATTTTGAAAAAGCATATCCGGAAGCCTTTAAGGAAAATGTAAAAATGCCGCCGGCAGGACATTTTGGTGATACAGAAAAAGAGATTGGCCGTGTATGTGTACAACTGGCATCTCCAGATTTCAAATATATGAGCGGCGAGACATTGACGTTGGAAGGCGGAATGGGATTACGCCCATAGTTAGAGACTAATAGAAATGAGAAGTGCCAATGAAGATTATTATTTCACCAGCTAAAAAAATGAAGGTAAATACAGATACACTGGAAGTGCGTGCGCTTCCGGTGTATTTGCATGAAGCAGAATATTTGCAGAAGCATCTGTCAGAACTATCTTATGAGGAATTGAAAAGTTTGTGGAAGTGCAACGACCAGATTGCCCAGATTAATTATGAGAGATTGCAGAAGATGAATCTTCGGATGAAACTTACTCCTGCACTGCTGTCATACGAAGGGATTCAATATCAATATATGGCTCCGGCGGTGCTGGAAGACGGTCAGTGGGGATATGTACAGGAGCACGTGTGTATTTTGTCAGGGTTTTATGGTGTTGTTCGTCCACTTGACGGAGTGACTCCCTATCGATTGGAAATGCAGACCAAAGTAAGCCTTCCGAATGTGAAGAATCTGTATGAATATTGGGGAGATAAAATATACAGAGAGGTGTCTGAAGATACAGAAGTGATTGTAAATCTGGCATCTAAGGAATATAGTAAATGTATCGAGAAATATTTGACGCCGGATATCAATTATATTACGTGTGTGTTCGGAGAGTACAAAGGGGATAAAGTGATTGAAAAGGGGACTTATGCTAAGATGGCGCGAGGCGAAATGGTTCGTTTTCTGGCGGAACATAAAGCAGAAAAACCGGAAGAAATGAAGAAATTTTGCCGATTGGGATATCGGTATTCAGAAAAAGAGTCTACAGAAGACCGGTATGTATTTCTGAAAGATCAGGGAGGAGGTAAAAAATGAAAGAGCTTACGAAGCTAATTGCAGATGATATGAAGCCGGCGTTGGGGGTAACAGAGCCAGGAGCGATTGCATATGCGACAGCAAAGGCGAAAAGCTACGTGGAAGGTGAAGTAGAGCAGGTTCGCGTAGCGCTGAATAGCGGAATGTACAAAAATGCATTTACCTGCGGAATACCAAATAGTGGTGAAGTAGGGAATGTCTTTGCGGCAGCGTTAGGCGTTGTAGCAGGAAATGATAAGAAAGGTCTGGAGGCCTTGGCAGATGTACGCCCGGAAGATAACGATACAGCGAAGAGATTGATAGAAGAGGGAAAAGTCCGGGTAGAATTAAGCGGGATCACCAGTCGGATCTTCATTGAAGCATTTGTAAAAACGACGAACGGGGAAGCGACAGTAACGATTCGAGATTCGCACACTAATATTGTCAAGATTGTGGCAAATGGAGAGCTTCTTTTTGATGAAGAGGTTAAAGAGGAGAAAACAGAAGAAAAACAAGAAAAAAATAAAACGCATGCTATACATAAGTATACGTTGGAACAATTGGTGGAATATGTTGAGACAGAAGAGATAGAAGCCCTTTTGTTTATACGAGAAGCATATAAAACAAATTTGGAATTGTTTGAAGAAGGTCTGAAAAATCCAAAAACCACATTTGCCAGATATTTGTTGGAAAAAAACGGGGGCGATATTATTTCTTCAAATGAGCAGGCAACAGCTTCGTTATTGTGTAATGCGGCAATTGAGGCGAGAGTGATTGGTCTTGATAAACCGGCCATGAGTATTACCGGTTCCGGCGCCCATGGAATTATTGCAACAATGCCGTTATATGCGGCTTACAAGGTAAATGGTTATTGTGAGGAGAAGCTCCTGCGAGCTACGGCGCTTAGTTATCTTGTGTGCATGTATATTAAGGAGTATTCCGGGAAATTATCAGCGTTCTGCGGATGCGCGATTGCAGCGGGGACAGGGATGGCGTGTGCACTTGTGTATTTGAGAGGCGGAACAACAGAAATGATGAAGCATACGATCAATAATATGGCAAGCAGTATTACCGGAATGATCTGTGATGGCGGAAATCAAGGATGTACCATGAAAGGAATTGCAGCGGTAGATGCAGCATATCAGTCTGTTGACTTTGCCATGCATGGAATTTATATTCAGGATGTTCATGGAATCAATGGAAATACAGCCGAAGAGACAATGAGAAATATGGGACTGATCGCTTCGCCTGGAATGGTAGAGACAGAAGGGACTATCGTAAAGATTTTTGAAGATAAATTAAAAAAATAAAAGCCCTATAAAAGGGAGGATGCCGGGTAACCGCCTAGTGCGGTTCCCGGCATATATTATGAAAAAGTTTATTCAAAATAGTATTTACTATGCGTCATCATTTCTTCTTTTTGATGATTCTAGTATACGTGACATCTATGAAGAAATGATGTGCTATAAATGAAAGAATTTTGAAAGATAAATGAACAAATTGTGAACATCCACTTTCTTATTTCCGATAGGCAAATGCCGGGAGTCCATCCTTCATTGGCACAGTAACATTTCCCTGAATCAATGGTGCTGCATAGGCAATAAAGTCATCACTGATGTCAGAACCATTTTCGGTGATCCACTGAGCAGGAACCGGTTTTTCTTTGTTGCAAATGTTGTTGACATCTGCAGTTCCGTAAGATAATTCATATGGGTGGTTGTAATGTCTGTTAAATGTGATCATTTTACCGGTTTCGCCTTTGAGGGCAGCCTGTACACCGTATGCACCGGCGTTAACAGCTTCTGTCAGGTCAGTGTCGGACAGCATAGCACTGGAACAACGCTGGCAGACATTAAGCTCAATAGAACGTACTTTTACACCGACTTTTTCTTTGACAAGATTTTCCAGATATTTTCCGGAACCGGTGAGCATCTTGTGACCGAAAGTATCCACTCCAACGTCGCTTGCGTATTCACAGATAAAGGTTCCTTTTCCGTCATTGATTCCCTCGGAGATACATACTACAAGGTTTGGTGTTGTCTCAAGACTTTTTTGCACTTTGGCAATAAAATCATCCTGATCAAAAGCAACTTCCGGGAGATAGATCAGCACCGGATTGTCTCCTTCGAATTTGCGGGCGAGAACGCTGGCAGCAGTGAGCCATCCGGCATGGCGTCCCATGATCTCAACAATAGTTACAGATTTCTTATTGTCGTAGACAGAAGCGTCAAGCGCAATTTCCCGTACAGTAGAAGCCACATATTTGGCAGCACTTCCGTATCCTGGTGTATGATCTGTTTCTACAAGGTCGTTATCGATGGTTTTTGGAATGCCGATAAAGCGGATATCGCTGTCAATTCCAGCGGCATAGCGGGATAATTTGCTTACAGTATCCATAGAATCATTTCCGCCGATATAGAAGAAGTATCCAATATTTTTTTCCTCCATTTTCTGAAATAAAAGAGGGTATACCGGATCTGACAGATCTTCCGGCAGTTTGTAACGGCATGAGCCAAGATAGGCTCCCGGCGTTGTTCTAACGAATTCAAGCTCTCCGTTGTCAGAAAGGGCGCCCATATCCATAATCTGATCGTTTAAGAATCCTTCAATTCCATTGATCATGCCGTAGACATGGTCAATTTTTTCCTGATGTTTCAGTCCTTCTGATGTTACTCCATATAAACTTCCGTTGATAACGGCGGTAGGTCCGCCGGATTGTCCAACAATGATATTTTTCATGTATGATTCCTCCAATCTTGTGATACTTAATACTATATCGGAAAACCGACAATTTTACAACGTTCCGGCAGGGATTTGCAAAGTATTTACAAAGAAAGCGGTTGGAAAATGGAAGAGAATGATTTATACTTATAAGAGTTTTTAGAAAGTTTTGAACGAGGAGGAAATTTATATGAAATATATATCCTTTGCTATTCCTTGTTATAATTCGCAGGAATATATGGCAAAAGCGATCGAGAGTATTCTTGTTGGCGGCGAAGATGTAGAAATTATTATCGTAAATGATGGCTCCAAGGATCATACATCAGAGATTGCCCATGAATATAGAGAAAAATATCCTGAGATTATAAAAGTGGTAGATAAAGAAAACGGCGGACATGGAGATGCAGTGAATGCCGGATTGAATCATGCATCCGGACGTTATTTCAAAGTGGTAGATAGTGATGACTGGGTGGACGAAGAAGCTCTTCGCGCCATCTTAGATCTTTTGCATCAATTTGAAGAAGAAGGAACACAGATTGACATGTTGATTTCCAACTATGTATATGAAAAAACAGGCGCTTCTCGTAAGAAATGTATTCATTACCGAAATGTGCTCCCGCAGGGAGAAGTTTTTCGATGGGACGATATCGGACGTTTCCATTTAGATCAATATATACTGATGCATTCTGTAATCTATCGGACAGAAATGTTAAAGTTAAGTCAGCTGGTGCTGCCAAAGCATACTTTCTATGTGGATAATATTTATGTGTATTATCCGCTGCCGTATGTCCGGAAGATTTATTATCTGGATGTAGATTTTTATCGCTATTTTATTGGACGTGACGACCAGTCGGTCAATGAAAAAAATATGATTGCCAGAGTAGATCAACAGATCTTTGTGACAAAATCTATGATTAAAATGTATCAGATGAAGGATATTTCCAGCAAGAAACTTAGAAATTATATGATCAATTATCTGGCAATTATGATGACAGTGTCTTCCATCATATGTATTCGTTCGAAAAAAGAGGAAAATCTGGAAAAGAAAAAAGAGTTGTGGAAGTATTTAAAGAAAAAAGATATGCGTACGTTTCTTAAGATACGATATGGTATCCTTGGACAGACTATGAATATTCCGGGAAAATCCGGACGCAAGATTTCTTCTCTTGCATACAGCGTGGCAAGAAGGATTGTGGGCTTTAATTAAAGATAGGGTTCGTGAAATAATGAAATAAAAAGTAAAGATATATAAATTGCATAAAGAATTTTATGAAAGACATTGATGATATATAAGAAAAAAGATATAATTATATCAATGAAATGATATATCCATAAGACGACAGGAAAGGATGAAGAAAATGATTATTAAGGCTTCAGCAACACTTCGGAATGATTATGCTTCTATTTCTAATCTTGCGAGAAAAACAAGTGAACCGATTTATATAACAAAAAATGGGGAGGGCGACGGAGTATTTATGAGTATCGATGCTTTTGAGAAAAGAGAGCAGGCATTAGAACTTCGTGCAAAAATCATGCAGGCAGAAGAGGAACGGTTAAGCGGAGCAAAGACAAGAAGTATTTCCGAAGCAAGGAAGGAATTAAGAGAACGTGCAGGGACAATATAAAGTAGAGCTTCTTCCTACAGCATGGGAAGATTTGAAAAAGATTGAAGATTATTATCTGCTTCAATTTGGCGTGGAATCTGCTATGAAAGTTACAGAACAGATTTTGAACAGTATTGAGCGATTAGAGAGTTTTCCGGACTCCGGTTCTCTGACACCGGATAGATGGCTGAATAAACAGGGGTATCGAATGCTCATATCTGAAAGGTATGTTTCTATATATCGGCAGAGAGGAAACACCGTTTATGTGTATCATATTGCAGACACACAGACAGAGTATACAAAGTTGTTTTCATGATGGCAAAGAGGTAGTAAGATGAAAATATGTCCGAATTGTAACATGGAGTTGCCGGATGAAGCACATTATTGTCCAAGGTGTATGTTTCAATATGAGAAACAGGAAATACAGATAAAAGACACTCATAAAAAATATATTTTATTGTGGGTAATTGGAAGTGTTTTGATTATTGGAATGTTGATTACGATTCCGCTGGTAAAGCTTGCAATACAAAGTCGTGTAAATAAGAATCACTTAGATAAATCAGAGATTCAAAATATCATTAATGAAAATTTCAGAACAGGTGAGAATATTATTTATGATTCTGAAGTGGAATATGATTTAAGGGATGTGCTTGGAAGTGAGCTTATTGACATGAAGTCAACATTAGGCGAAGAAACGGATGAAATGTATCGTGAAAATGGAATGGATATCTATACATTTGGAATGTTGACTGTTGCAGTAAATCAAGAAGCAGCTATACAGGATGTCCTAATTGATTATACAGTGGAAGAAAATAAAAAGGAATATGGATTTTACGGGATTGATGGAACAACGGATATCGGAAACGTAAAGGAAATGTTGGGGACACCGGATCAGGAGTATGAAAATGAACTCTGCTATCAGTTCGACAGAGAGTTCAGTCCGGGATTAAATATTACGTTTTCTGATGAAGGTATAGTGGAAACGCTGGAGTATTATTATGTGCAATAATTACAGGGTATCTTCATTTTCAGCATATAGAAGCTCATTAATCTGATAAATGGAAAACTGATGATTTTTGCCCCAAATAAGCAGGCTGTCACGCTTCTGTTTTGGATATAAAGGAGCAAATCCTGCATATTTTAAAAGTGCCTGTGTTTCGTCGAGAGAAAGGTTCATTCCAAAGGAAATGGAAATCAGCTTGTCGCGGGAAGGGATACGCTTTCCTGAAAAAATCTGATATCCATAAATTTCATTGAGTTCAGAATTTTTAATCACTGTAGATTTTTTTAAAGATTTTTCTTCTAAAAGTTGGTTCAAATAGTCACAAACAGCAGAATCAATCAAATAATCCTGTTCGTTGTTTATGTATTCTTTGACAGACGAACATTGATTTAGTGCGTCCATCAGTTCATCAGTTGGTTTTTTAATCATCTTTATCACCTCGTAGAGAGTATAGCATGGGAAAATCAGGTTGGCAATGGGAGAAAGTTATGTATCAGTGGCTGCTAGAGAACTTGAAAAAGTATTATATTTTTGTGAAAGTATTAAAGAAAAAAGAGAGCGGGGAAGTGCTTTTGTATAGGCATAAGCAATTGGGGAATTATGTGGTAGTTAAGAAACTAAGAGGGATTTATCCTGCTTATGAAAGATTGGTAGGTGTGAAGCAAGAACACCTGCCGTTAATTTATGAAGCGTGCCATATTGAAGAAGAAACGATGATTCTGGAAGAATTTATACCGGGGATTACGATTGCAGAACGATTGGAACAGGAAACATTATCAGAAAGTTATGTAAAGGAAATCATAAGTCAGGTATGTGACGGATTGTATGCGATGCACTTGAATCAAATTATTCACAGAGATATTAAACCGGAAAATATTATAGTCATGAAAAACAGAGAAGTGAAGATTATTGATTTTGATGCTGCGAAAATTTATAAAATGTATTCACAAAAAGATACGAGAACGGTGGGGACAATCGGTTATGCTGCACCGGAACAGTACGGAGAGGCTCAATCGGATGCAAGAACGGATATCTATGGATTGGGAATTATGATGAACGTCATGCTGACCGGAAAACACCCTGTGAATGAGATGGCAACCGGAAAAATCGGAAATATCATAGAAAAATGTATCATGGTAAATCCAAGTAAACGTTATAGGGATGTAATGGAAGTGAAAGAAAAACTAAATAAACTTCGTTACTAAGCTGCGTGCATAGTACAAAAGAACTGCCTGTCATTATAATGATGATAGGCAGTTTTTCTGCTAGTTGGATGAATGGGAACGGGGGTAAGGTTTCTTTTCATCCGTCAGTCCGGAAAGATAGTCCATGCTTGTGTCAAGGGCGAGGGCTATCTTCCGGCACTGTTCAAAGGTATAGTAGCGTTTGCCATTTTCTATCTTGGAGTAATCGCTTTGGTCTATACCAGTTAAATGTTGCATCTTGATTTGCGTGTAGCCACGTTCTTTGCGTAAGTCTTTTAAGCGTGACAATAGGTATTGCACCTCCTTTTTGTGGAGTGTTGAAATATAATTAAATTATGTCACGATGACCTATTGACTATTAGGGTGAAATTGACCTAAAATATAATGAGGGTGAGAGAGATACGAAGGAGGAAGGAAAATATGGGGAAGTATTGTTCAAAATGTGGCAATGAATTGAAAGAAGGAATGAAATTTTGCCCCAAATGTGGCGCTCGTATGACTGGTTTAGAGAAAGTTAATCAAAATGAGGAAAGAAATATAGAAAAAGCAGGGCAGTATGTCAATGTAGCAAAAGAAAAGAGCAAAGAATTTACGGAAAATGTAAAAACGGTTAAGGCATTTCCGAAAAAAAGAAAGAAGAACGTTGTGTTTATAATTGGTGGTATTATTGTGGTTTTTCTAATATTAAGTACTATATTTGGAAGTAGTAGATACAGCGTTAATAAAGAAGAATTTGAAAAGAAATTTTGCGATAATATAGGAGAGCATTACAACCCAGATGATTGGAATGTAGACAATACAGAGGCAGATTTGTCGTATATTATTGAGGGATACAATGGAAGCGGAGGAGTATCCATTCTATTGTATTTAGATGGGGATGAGGTGGCAGCCGCATGTGTTGTAACAGATGTAATATATAATGGTATGGATGAAGCATTTATGTGGAAATGTGCAGCTGTAAGTGCGATGTTAGGTTGTGATATGAATGAGGCGGATACAATTGTTCGAGAAGCGAATAAGTCAGGTAAACCGATAGAAGTAGAGTATGGAATAAAAATCATACCCTATGTTCCAGCAGAAAACCTAGGAGGATTTTTTATTACAACCGAAAACTATAACTATGAGGGGTAATGAAGAAAGGTATAAAGTGGATGAGTAAATATTGTAGACAATGTGGAACAGAATTAGAAGATAGTGTTAAGTTTTGTGATAAATGTGGGAATTGAGGAACGCAGATACAACGATAGATAGAAGTAACTAAGGAGAAGTAAGAATGGGAAAATATTGTTCAAAGTGTGGCAATGAATTAAGTGATCATGCAAAATTTTGTAATAAGTGTGGGCAGAGAGTTAATTCCTCATCAGAACAAAATGATATGGCTGAAGAGGATAAAAGAATAAAGTATGAGAATACTCAGGAAAGTAAAATTGTAACAAAAAGAGATACTCATAAAAAATGGTGGCAGAGAACAGGGGGCATTATATTTTGGTTGGTAGTATTTTTCCCGATAGGATTATATTTGATGTGGAGGTATGCTGACTGGAAAAGAAAAGGAAAAGTTATTGTTACATTGATGATAATAGTATTCTTTTGTTGGCCGTTTGGTTCGAATTCGGGTGGGGGTGATGAAAACGAAGAGAATATTAATGAAGAGAATATTATTGAAGTTGAAGATGATCTTATAGAATATGGAGCGGCATATAATTGTGATTGGGAAGAAGCTAAAGAAAAAGTTGGAAAAATATTGAGTAATTATTACGATTCAGATATAGAGTTAGATGAGTGTGAAATTACTCCGTACCAATATGGGAATGGTGTCGAATCTTATACTTATACCATGACTGTACCGAAAGGGTATCGGCTAGGAGTTGAATTAGCTAGTTTAGATAATAAACTTTTCAGTATTGTAGTGAAAACGGAGTATAATCCTATAACGGATATGAATTCTGATGGGCTAGGGGACATACAAGAAATTTATTCAATGATTGTTAATAGTATAACCAACGATAAATTAAGCGTAGACGAAATAAAAGATATTGTAAAAACAGAAAACGTAGAGATAGATTATTATAGAAATGGAAATGTATATGGAATATGTAGAACAAATGATGAGTTTCCAGGGGTATTCTATTATATAGTGTCTGCTTGTACAGATAAAAAAGCAGATGAAACAGTGGAAATATTCAGCCTGCTTTCCTATACG
>OHAM01000796.1_pt1 | contig 21664 bp, 39 predicted proteins | sample 1577161 | NCBI WGS metagenome assembly OHAM01 (sample SAMEA3541583, study PRJEB24748) | human gut metagenome | biome: human gut; feature: human-associated habitat; material: faeces | place: China | collected 2012
TCTTAACCACCAGCTGCAACAAAGGCTCTCTGCGTTTATCTGCCGACCGCAGGGATTGGAGAGATGGGGATTGAACCCATGACCTTACGATTATGATTCGCATGCTCTGCCTGCTGAGCTACACTCCAAAATAAACATGATTAGGGCTTCCCCTTATTCATCGACGATGCAATCATATTCAGCCAATGTGACGACAAGTCTGAGCTTTCGGGAGCGACCCTATGCTTCTTGCCGCGGTCAAAGCACATGCAGGATTTCACCTGCAAATTTCACGGTTCTTTCAGATGTTTTAAAAACTCAATACTCTATTGAGGAAACTTTTTGTTTGCTGCCATACCGCTACTTTAACGAATTTCTTGTGTTATACCCCGATTCCTCAGGTTCAAGGCAAATCGACTTCTTTGAGAGTTCCATTTAGTCCGTAGTCTCTCACACTGCCGACATCAATGGATTATTCTTACACCGTAAGCGTCTTTTCTACGCCGACCACAAGGATTCTGCTTTTGATTTTCTCTATGATGATACACTGCACAGCATTGTTGACGGTTTCCATCTTCTCCGCAGGATCACTCTCTGAAGAAAGAATCAATAAATCCAGTATCCCGAATTTATCTATCTCGTTACTGCACATCTCGGCAAGGCTGAAAAACCTCTCTACACCGAGGTAATCATGTTTAAGCTGGCATAGCCGGATTCGAACCGGCGACATCTTGCTTAACAGGCAAGCGTTCTGACCGCTGGACTATATGCCAATGAATTGCAGGAGTGGGATTTGAACCCACGATCTTCGGGGAATGAACCCGACGAGCTGCCAACTGCTCTATCCCGCTTTGTGCGCATCCCATTCGATGATTTCTTGAATCTTCGTAAGCACCTGTGCACTATCAGCGCCGACTATCAAGTGTTTTCTCATGGGCATTGTCAATCTCTCTGAGGCGTTGCGCGTACCTCAGTTCATCTGGGCGCTACCCAGCCTGCATCGGAATGGAAGGATTCGAACCCCCGTCCACTCGGGATCTGTCCCGAATACTCGCGCCTACGAGCTGCATTCCGATAATGTCCCGGACGAACCGGGGCATCATGCGTAAGAAAAGGAGTCTAAAAACATGTCCACCATAGTGAATGGCGGAACATCGAGGAATGGAATCGAACCATTGCCCTGTCAGCTGTATTATCGCGCGCTTCTGACCGCTCTCCCTCTGAGCTACCTCGATTTAACCGGCATCGGCCGGTTAGCAATAGTTTTGTTCGTGCCATGCCCTGCACTATGCGGTTTTTAAGAGTCATATCGTTTTACCGCCAATCTACACGCTGCTCTTTTACCCTCAAGCAGTAGTCGGGATTGCATGGGCGAGAAATTGCACCTCGCTACTGAGCATTTTCAGCAATCCTAATCTCCATGCAACAACAATTTTAGAGAAGGAAAACTCTGGTTATGGCAAACCAGAACCCATACGGCAGATTCGCTCCGCCTTAACAGCAAACAGCTATATGGAATGTGAAAGGTATATTCCCCTTTCGGGAACGGTGCATACAGGATTCGAACCTGTACTGCATTTCTGCAGGACGACTTAGCAAGACGCTCCGCTACCATTACGGCAATGCACCTAAAACGCCATGATAGGGATTCGAACCCCAGACCCTTTCACAGGCAGTAAGTTTTCAAGACCACTCCCTCGACCAACCGGACTCATGGCAACGTATTTTCCCTTGATATCGTTCAAGTCGGCTCTGCTTTAACTGCCGGTCGTAAACGCTTTCCACAATTTAGAAAAGATAATTTCACGTTAGTGGGCATTTCAGCAACTTACCACTATGACTGCGTTGCCTTTGGCCCCTTAGCTTCTCAAATGATGTTTCCCGGGGTTCAGAAAATGCCACACCATTGATACGCCCGGGCTATAACTACTCTGGATGCCTCGATTGCACACACTGATAGGGAATCCCGCACCTATCAGATCCCTGAGCTCTTTCTGCCCTTCTTACTGGGCTATCGTCTATGAATTCAACCTTGTTTCCCACAAATAGAAACAGGATAATTCCTAAATAAGCTAAAACCATTTGATACCTCAAGTATTCAACCAGTCATTATCAAGATAATAGAAACCATATACTACGCCGCCTGTCACTAAAATCCAAACAATCCAAAATAACCAAATCAGCGATGATGTTACCCGCTTTATCGCCGTATCGATGCTAACATCTTCAAAGAATCTTGAGTTGTCAGATATCGTCCCATCTCGCAGATCTGTATATATGGTTCCTGTGCATTTTACCGGAGTAGCATAATATTGAAACCTCACATGTGAAGATTTCTTTATTGTGTCTATATAATGAGCATCTGGTCTTTGGATTTTCTTGTAATCCATCTCAATTCCGAGGAAGTTAATTCGGTTACTGTGAACATTTTCACTACCAGCATAGTCCCATGTCCAGTACACCTCAGTGTGTGTATGATGATTACCCTTGCTATCCGTAGTTGTTACGGTCCTTGTATGCATGGTATAATGTTCTTCGACTTTCTCGACATACAGATATTCTCCACCAATCTCCGGATATGTCACCGGCTCTACTGCTTCCAGAGTCCCATATACGAATGCATTTCCAACAGAGGTATCCATTCCATACCGAAACTGTTCGGCATCTGTGATTTGCAATGCTGAATAATACTCCGAATTTTTCTGCACCTGATAGTCATCAATCCGTCCTGCGATTACGATTCCAAAAATCATCATGACCGCTATGATTGTTATGCTGGCTAATACCTCCCGTTTTGTAATCTCCATGTTAACCTACATATCTCCAATGTGTAGGAGTGTAATATACATACATGCTCCCGTCATCAAAAAACCATAGGTTCTTGTAGCGGTATAGCTTTTGCTGATTTCTGCACCCCTTGCCATCCTGAATCTTTGTTTCTACAACAACATGCTCAGGAGGCTGCTTTTCTGTTACTTTTTCCCATTTCATTCTCCAAACAAATTGGTTGGTGCGTCTACCGGAGCACCATAATCAAGACGCTCATACTCCTGCATCTCATATCCAGTCCAACTAAGAAAAACTCTGGCTGGAAAGCCCTTCACATATTGCTTGTACGCTCCGACCTGCTTGTTATATGCAGATCGATACTGGGCAATTAGATTTTCTGTTGTTGCCAGTTCGGTCATCAACTGTTTGTAATTCTCATTACTCTTCAGTTCTGGATAGGCCTCTGCGACTGCCGTGATTGCTGTTGTAACATTTTCGATATCTGACGTTCCGCTTCGCCCGTCCACGATAGCCTGTAGCACTTCTGCCTCATGCTTATCATATTGTTTTACAGTATCCACAAGATTGGGCAGCAAATCGATTCGGCGCTTCTCCTGAACATGAATATCCGATTCAGAAGTTTCAACCGCCTGCTCCAATGCAATAGCATGATTTCGGCTTCCTTGAATCCCAAACATTCCAGATCCAGCAATGCAAACAACACCAGCTATCGCAATTAACACAACTTTCCAGTTTTTCATATCAGTCTCCTATCGCAAAATCAACAATGCATCAGCAATCAACAAAAGCATCATCGCCACAAATCCTGTCTTTGTTTCCCGGTCATTGATGCTGAGCTTTGCAAAGTACGCCATCATCGCCGCCAGTACAATGTCCAGAAAAACAACAATTCCTCTAACAATTATCATCCGTCTGCTCCTATCGTGCCATCGTGATCAGTTCCGAATACGGAAGGGATTCAATCCATTCCCGGAACTGCTGCCACTCGTCAAGCTTATGTCCTGCACGCGCATGATAGATGTTCCGCAGCACCGCATAATTCAGCATGACTGTTCGCTTCTGATTGTAACTGGACGGAAGGAGCTGGATCATCTGCCACCAAATATCTTTCTTACTCGGACACCCTTTAATCTCGAAATCGTCCGGGTTGTATTCGATATATAATTTTCGATAATCATTTAATGCCTTTATTATTTCTTCCAGCAGTGATTTGGTGCGGATATCGAGATGCTCGCAACTGAAATCATCAAGAGCGAACTCCTTAGCCTGGATTTTATGCATCGTACTACAGCTGTTCGCGACCGTACCAACCTTATACGTGTCAAATTCTTTCCACCAATACAATGGTGCTGTGATATCGACCATGACCGGAAGAAAACGCATGAACTTTGAATGATCCGTCCCTGCCTTAATCAGACGTTTCATGAGATCCAGATCATTCTCACCGATTCTCATATGCCCTGGCCAGAACTGACTGTCGCTTTTGCCCCAGCTGTTCATAGGATTGCGTGTCCCTCTGATTGTCGCCTGCCATTGATCCGGTGACGGTGTGACTGTATTCTCAAGTTTAATCATCTAAATTCCCCCCTCTTAGCATATTTCTGTTTGTCCTCTTCTCGAGCAAGTTCACAGAATTTCCATTTTTCCGACAAAAGCTCACCGCTCCAGCTTGTTTTTCCATCTGGGTAAGTTATAAAGAGATGATTGTGCGACTCTGTTCCTCTGAAATATCTTCTCTCAAATTGATCTTTTTCATCGTTCCGAGCAAATACCGGCGTGTCTATCGGCACCCTGTTCCAGTCAATTCCAAAATCCGTATATTCAGAATTGAGCCACTTCCCAAAAGCAACACCGCATTTAACCTCTGCATTATGAAACACGCTTAATATGCACCTATCACATCCAATATCTTTTCCACATTTGACAAGTCGTCCCTCTTCTGTGACAGCAACAATTGAGTGATTCATCGCAATATCCATGATCTCTTTTGCGAACTTCTCCCGGTTAAGCATGTAACTGCTCCTCTCTCATCTCTTTCTGCAACTCCATCGCCTTATCCATGTACCAGTCAGATTTTGCCATATCCTCATCATGGTTGCCTTTGCTGTCAGCCCGGTACCGATATTTCCATGCATTGCAGACGCAGAAATTGATGACTGCTTGCATTCCGAATGCCGTAATCATTTCTTCAATGCATTCATGCTGCCTATTCGTGTAGTGCATTGGATGGTTGACGGGATCGCTGTCATTTTCAACCTGCGCGGCAAAATCGAAACATCCTGACTGATCATCACCATCGCCAATAATAGCCCACATTGCTAATTCACATTCAGTGATTTTTTCAATGTACTTGCCGCAATTATCACTGGATTTATTTATGCATGCCAAATGTCCGTGATGTCTCGCGCAGTAAAAACACGCTCTGCATTCTTTCATCGCGATCCCTTCTCCTCTCCGTCAATACAGCTATCGGTCCGTTCAACCTCTAAGCTGTAATTCTCGCCGTCGGGATTGTTACAGATCCACTCGTCATCTTCTTTTGTTCTGTATTTGCATTTTCCACATGTGCACATTGTCGTGTACCTCTTTTTTATTTTTTGAAAAATTTTAAATCAGGCACCCTTATCCCACCGTCTATTGAAATGCTCCGTTGAGAATGTGTGGGAGAAAGCCTTTTTTATTTTTCGGAAGTTTGATGAGCTAACTCCGCCCGGGAACAACGCCCCATTAGACCCCTACCCGGGTGTTCTTTCTGGCTGTCTCTGTATTGTCCGACGTCTTGTATAATTTTAATACAATTCTGTGTTATGTCCTTCCAACTATTCGTTAAATGACTGTTTGGCGAATAGTTGCATTTGGTGAAAATCTCAAGAAATGCCGTAAAATAAGGCTTTTTATCCATCCACACGTTGTTTGCAAATTGTATAGAATTGTGTGCGGCATTTTCCTCAAATAATGTCAGACAATAACGGCTATTTTTCATGACTCTATTCCGGCAGATCGTCCACCGATTCCGGCAACTGATCCACGATTTTAGCTCTTGCGGCGATCTCTTCCCGGCTGTACTCCGGCAGCTGATCCCGACCATCGCTCTGGATGATCTGGATGTTATCCCGGTAGCCATAATTTGCTTTTAAGGCGAACATGCAGCCAATATTGCCGCTCTGGATAACTTCATCGTACAAAGTTGATTCACATTCTGATTTCCATTTTTGCGCCGATTTGGAGTGCCCAGACGCTACCCTATACTCACCATTAACCCAAGTTGTCATTGTAGTAGCATCAATACCAACCATAATACAGAATCTCATTAAAGTAGGTTTAATCCTACATGTACAACATATACAAGTATATATATCCCACAGAATATTTAACTCTTTTATATTATCAATATTCGCTTTATACTTTCTTTTAATATCCTTAAAGAGTTCTGTAATACCTTGAGATGTACAGATATCAATATTGGGATGTCTATGTATATAATCATTAGCTATTTCCATAATCCTGGACGTAATATTATTTATATACTCTCTTTCCTGTTCTTCTTTATCATCTGTATCCAGAGCTATATCAATCTCTGTAACCTGGTATTTCTCTTTCTCTTTACTGTATCCCATTTCTGTATATCTCCTTTCTGACTCTTACAAGTCTATTTCTTATAAGCCTAACTCTTCTCGTACTTCTTCCAGGTGCTCCATAATTGTTCTTGCGTCCTGCGGCTCCGGTAGCGTTGTGAGAAGGAGCTCGAGGCAGTGTCGCCGCTGATCTGGTGAAGAACATTCTCCCTCCGGTGAATAGAAACGGCATGCATCAAAATCGCATCGTGGTGTTATCTGGCTTAGTATTCCATTTTGTGAGTTATTTATTATATCTGTTCTATTGCTCATGTTTCTAATACCTCTCAGGCTTCCATTTTGCCATCTTGCCGCTGTTTTCTCTTCTTCGGTGATAATTTCCTTGTCTGCGGTTCTAAATGCTGTTTAAAGGGCAAATAAAAAAGCCCTGACGAAATGGCACAGACTGTTAAATCTGTCCTATAACGTCAAGGCTCCGTGAGCTGGTTATACTTCCCGACATCCTTCCGACCCGGGGATCATATGCAAGATCAAGATGGCTACCCACTCCCCCGCACATGCGATATATTTAATTAACTGGCTATACAATAACAGATATTTTTTATACTGTCAACCACTAAATCTTATAATTTAAATTCATCGTCACACATGATAATGTGGGACAAAGAGAAATATTTATATTTCTCTTAAAAGATGTTATTTACTAAATCTTATATATGATAGTCCAATTCTTATATATACTGGGTCAAATTTGAGCCTTTGATCAGTGGGTCGATTTTGAGCCTTTGATCTATTTTCTGACTCTATAACAAGTAACATGTTTTCTGCTTCTGGTTCCATCTTCAGCGTCAACAAAATGGGCTTGCCATGTCTGCACCAGATCCGTTTTCAGCAGTTCTGTCTTTGCCCGTTTCAACCCCGCCAGACTGAAACCGCAATCTTCCGCCAATTCTTCATTAGTCCTAAAAAAATAATCTTTCTCATCTCCGGTATATCGCTGTTCAAGCTCATTGAGAACCACAAACAGCCATTTTGCGTTGATCGACAATGTTTTATACTTCTCGGTGAAAATCGACCGTGAGAGCTGTAAATAGTTACTGTTCCCATGCTTCATATATGCCTTTTCTCCTTGACTCCATACGGATCATGGGATAAAATAAAAAACGAAAATCAAATATTTCCCATGATTCGATAGCCGCCAGAGCTCCCCCAGTTCACAGCGGCTATTGTTTTTATTATAGCTGATTAATGGAATATTTCAACGAAAAAGAGCCGGCGCGATGCCGACCCTTTACAATGTCCAAATGATATGTTATACTTTTCCTTACTGGAGAGCGGTGGCAAGTTCCGCCCTCTCTGGATCCTATGAGCCGTTGGGCTCTTTTTTTATTCCCTTGTTGGTTTATACTCTTCTTTTCCGGTCTCGATGAAAAGTAAGAAATCATTGATCTTCTTTTCACTCCATCCGGCGGCTCTGAGTCCTTCAATCAATCTTGCAACTTCTGTCATCTGCATTTCTTCCATGTGCGTCTCCTTTCTCCGCTTGCCCGGTTACTATCATTCGGTTACTACCTCTTGACAGTTATTATTATACTATAAGTGCATTATATTGTCAATGTCATAAGTGCATTATTTTTTATATTTTTCCATTCTTTCAAGCTCAGCTGCAACAACTTCTTTAATAAAAGTATTTGGTTTTTCAATTCCTAATTCTTTCATTTTATCTTTTGTTCCAGCTGGAAAAATAACATTGATTCGATCATTCTTTTTTTCGTACTCTCTAACAGCTTTTCTTTGTGCTTCCGTTGTCTTTAATGATTCCATATTCTCACACTCCTTTTTCTTTATATTATCATAAGTGCATTATATTGTCAATATTATAAGTGCATTATATATTTTGCACAACATTACGCGCCATATAAGTGCATTATTTTGTGTATTATTCCATCTTGTATAAGTGCATTATATTTGATATCATATAGCCATAAGGAACAGCAAACAAGCCACACAGAAAAGGAGAAAAAACATATGAAACATTTTAAAAATATCAAATCTTATGACGATCTGAAAAAACAGTATAGAAACCTGCTGAAGATCAATCACCCGGACAACGGCGGAGATCTCGAGGCCATGAAAGAAATCAATGTGGAGTATGACGCACTTTTCCACATCTGGAAAGACCGCCAGGAGAAAGAAACCGGCGAACAGATCCACGAGACCGCCGAAGGCACGCGCCGCCAGTTCTACACCATGAACGGATGGGAAGGATCCCGTTATGATGGTAACCTGTCCCTTAAAGAGATCGCGCAGATCGTCCGGGCATACGTCAAAGAGAAATACCCGCTTTACAAGTTCAGTGTGCGCACCTCTTACGCTTCCATGTGTCAGGAACTCCGCGTTGAGCTGAAAGAAAGCCCGGTGGAGATCTACAAGACCGTTGAGGAACTGAGCGACAACGACAAACTCGAATTCCTAAAGAAAGCCAACCGGAACGGATATTGGACGCTTAACAGTTGGAACGCTGAAGAATTCGCGGCAGAATACAACCGGATCACCGCGGAGCATGGCAATTTTTACAAGGTCATGAATGATGTGACAAAGGCAGTCATAGAGGATGTCAACGCCCTTGTAAAATCCTATAACTATGATGATTGTGATGGCATGATAGATTATTTCGACGTTAATTTCTATTATTTCGGATGCTGTGAAAATAACGGCGCATCTGTTAAGATCGTTCCGAAGACCGCCAGAATTAAGGCGAAAAAGTCCGAAGTTAAAGCGGCGGCACATGATCCAGAACGCACAAACGCCCCGGAAAGCATCACGGCAACCGATGACAAGTCTATTCCTGCATGTGATACAGAAAAGCCACAAAACGACGCGCAGAAAAACGGATACACTTATAAAATCACCCGCGGCGAAGATACCCGCGACGGTTCCCCAATCTGGATCGTTCGCATCATTGAAAAACTCGATCAGGCTGCATATATTGCCGAAAACAAAGCGATGAAGGCGCGCGGCGCGTACTACTCCCGATATGCTCACGGTTTCCTGTTCCGGGTGGATCCGTCCGACATACTCAAGACGGCATAGAAAAAGCGGGGACTTTCTCCCCGCTAAACTTGAAAATAATACTTGAATCCAGAGGAAAGAACGACTATAATATACTTAACAGGAAAGCCGGAAGGGAGGCGCTATCTCCCCGCCCCGGCGAAACTTAATAGTTATTCAAAGAATAGCCGTCAAACTCGCCAAAGTTCAGGACGGCTATTTTTTATGCGTATAAGTAAGGATAGCAACGATCAGCAAAGCAACTGACACAATAAGCTGTAATTCCTCATATGTACTCATTGGCACCACCTCCGACAGGCTCGGAACGGGTGCAGCACGTCCCCCGGCTCCCCGGGTAAGTATACTATTCTGTTCTTTTTTGGGGTTCTATTTATTTTCCATCTTAATTTCTAATACTCTTCCCCGGTTTCAAGATCCACCAGGCGAACAGCACAACCAAGCGCCGCGGCGATTTTTTCAACATCTGAATAGCTCATTGTATCTCGGAAAAGTTTATTGCTCAATGGCTGCGGTTTCATGTCGATTTTTTCCGCCAGCTCTGAAACCTTTATATTTTTTTCAAGCATAACGCGCCGTATCTGTTTACTTGCTCCCATTTTTTCATCACCTCACAAATATAATAGCATTTGATTATGATAAAATCAACAGCAAAATAATATAATCAAAAATAATTATGTTTTCCTATTGACTTCATAACCAATATTGATTATAATAAAACCATCAAAGAAAGAAACTAATCAAAATCAATTATAAAAAGGAGATACAAACCATGAGAAAATACACAGTAGAAAAAATGAGTGAAACCCGTGAACTTATCACATTCGCAGAGCTTAACGCAAAAGGCGAGAAAATCCAGATCGAGCTTGTTAAGGGTACATATTCCGGGCACAATTATTCTCTCCCGTACCTCTGGAAGAAACATGGATACATCGACCGCATTCTTGAAACCTATTGGAGCATTACCACATACGCAACCGAGAACGGCGGAAAAGGTTCTTGCTGGGGGCGCTACAATCCACAGACCAAATTATCAGATGATGGGAAGCGTCAGGTTATCGACTTTGCATGGATGTTTGAAGCAACCGAAGAAAACCGCAAAAAGCTTATAGAAGAGGTTGAGCGGTTAGCGTTCGCAGAATAAAGCCGAAACGCCCTTGTGGGCGTCCGGATCGGGTGCCGCCGGTCCGCTGATGATGGCAGGCAGAAAGGGACAAAAACATGAAAAAAGATTATTTGTCAAATATGAAAATTGCCCTTGTCTATATGATTGATCGGGCAACGCAGGACGATAAAAAAAGTAAACTCGTTGTCGAGGCATTGTTCTCGAATCCGGTACAAGCCGAGGATAATTATAAAATCCAGAATCCAGAGAAAAAGCGTTATTTGCTCTTTGTCGACGATTTAGAATCGTTCGAGCGCTTTTATAATGATATCCAGGATCTCAATGAACAGTATGGTGACCATGCAATATACCACCTTGATGAGATTGCGCTGAATGTGGATCTTGAAAACAAGTTTAGAGCGATTTTAGGGATCTGGACAAACACAGAAATTTAGGCCGTTTGGAGTTTCCCGGGGTTCGACTCCCCGGGACGGCGTTTATTCCCCGGCTTCCAAGGTAAAGGGAAAAAAGAAGTTGCATGAATGAAAATGGGCAGCGGAAAGAGGAGCTTTTAAAACGACTTGACAACCTCGAACCCTGCCGCGATAACCCCGTATATCTCGCAGAAGTTCAGGCAATACGAAAAGAACTTGTAAAACTAAACGATGAAGATTAGCCGCCGCAGAGGATGCAAGCCCGGCCCGTTACCGGGCGGCGGTATTTTCCGGAAAAGAAAAGAGGAATGATAGCATGATGAATTTTATAGCTGTTATATGTGTGTTTGTGGGCGGCTATGGCGTCCGCTGGCTTTGCGAAGTAATGCAGGAGGTAAAATAGCATGGAGAAATATGATTTTGATTCTATGGGCGCTGTGTGGGCTGATCAGGCCCGCGAGATCACAGAAAAGGGCGAGTTTATCGCTCATTCTGGAAACTGGGATTTATGGATTCATTCCGGCACTGTTTACAGTATCCCGGTTATGGGTTCCGGCTGCGGTGCTTCCGTGTGGTGTCCGTTGTCCGGATTGCGTCGGCATCTGCACCACCTACGGAATATTTGCGGATATACAAAGCTTATACCGGCAGACTGGCAGAACGTAAACACGGAATTTCTGCGCGGTCTTGGTATCGCATAGAGGGAATATAGGCGGCTTCATGCTGCCTTTTTCCCGTATCTGATGCGTTGCGCGGATCTCTCCGGCATCTTGACAAGCTATGTATAATTATGGTATGGTTGACTATAAACAAGCCTTTATACGCCGTTCTGCGGCGTTGTTGATGATATGGCTATATTCTTATAGTTACAAGTGCAAAGACGCTATTCCGGCGTGGTCTGGCGGTCCCGTGTTGATGTCTTAGCAGCTCCACAGATCCACCGTTTGTCATAATGGCAATATACGTAATTCAAGATACAATTCAATTTTTTCACAGCTTTTGAAGAGTTTCTGTTCCGTTTTCCCGGCACCTACCAAAATTCAAAAAAATTCCATTTTTCATTCTGGACTTTTCATGCCAGAAATCGGTACCCCGGGGGGTATCATTTTCAAACACCTGAGCCCGGGATTTTGAAAAAATGTTTTTTATGCAGCATACGTCTCCCGGATCCGGCGCAGCGTGTCTGGCGTGGACTGGGCATAGTATGCCGCTGTAACCGCCGGGTTGGCATGTCCAAGGACTTCCTGTATGATTCCAATATCGACACCCTTATTTTTCAGATTCATTCCTAATGTCTTGCGGAGCTTATGTGGATACACCCGGCATTTTACACCAGAAATCTTTGCAACACGTTTCAGCGCCGACCGGATGCCGGTTTTCTTCAGCGCATTGTGGCTTCCTCTATTCGATACAAAAAGGAATGGATTCTGATCTGATCTGGTATCCAGATACTTCTTCAGATAATGGCGTGCATCCGTGTCCAGATAGATTGTACGGTACCGATCACCCTTTTCTCCCTGAATCATAATGTCTCCGGTCTGCCAGTCAACCATATCCCGTGTAATTCCCTCAATCTCTCCAACTCTGGCACCGGTAGATCTAAGGACCTCAATAATCGCCCGTTCCCGTTCTGTTGTGCATGCATCTTTAAGTTTTGCCATCTCATCCTGTTTAAAGTAGTCGATAGGCTTCTTTGCGGTTTTCCTCTTTTCCACGGATTCCACCGGATTATCTACCCGGAATTTATCTTTTCTCATCCATGAGAAAAAAGCGGACAGATACAGCCGTTCATTGTTGATCGTTGTATTCTGGTTCTTCTTGCCATTAACGCTCATATTCTTTCGCTCGTACCACTGAAGATAATTGTAAATGTCCAGTTCGTCGATCTGAGTCAAGACCTTTCCGGTCAATGTAACGAGCCTGTATACTGCATTCAGATAGTTTTCTTTGGTGCGTTCTTTCAGCGTTCGCTTCTTATACCTGAATGCTTCTACGATCATTCGATTCTGATCATCTACACTGTCTCTCAATTCGGCTGGCAAAGTTGTAATGTCTTCCACGTTGACTCCGGATAATTCCTTTGTCAGTACCTGTTCCAAAACATTCATCTCATCAGAACTGATATGATTTTTCATCGCCAATAAAATACGATCTCGCAACTTCGTTTTTGCTGTCTGTCCGCTCATAAATAATGTCCCCCTTCCAAAATCGTTTTTCGAATGTATGTTCGCATAAAAAGTTTTTTATATGCCGGGTGTTACCCCGGCACAAAATCATTATACTTTCTTGATCTTATTCATTTAATATTTCTATCCTCATCTAAAATGACTATGTGAGTTAATTCTCTTCGTAATTCTTCTTTCTGCTGTTTTAAGTCTCCGATTTTGCTTTGCAATTCTTCGATTTTTGACTCAATCTGTGTAATGGTTCTTCATTTTTCGGCAACTTCTAAAAGATTTCTTTCTTTAAGTTCATGCCGCATTTTTTCGTATTTTTCTAATCTTTCACACCCACAACAGTAGCTACTACTCGAATAACAATTACCACAAGGTGAAATTAAAGGCCTTTCCAGGAGCTTTAAATCCTCCTTGTTTACGATATAGGTTTTCTTTTCAATCATTTGCTCTCCTTACTCAAATTTTAATTTTCTGGTCATTTATAATCTTCAAATCTTTTTACCGCCGCAAAAGCAAATCTCGAGTTTACCCAGCGTTGTAGGCGTTTCAGATCAGTTCCCGCAGACAGCTTGTACTTGTCATAGATCATCACATACGGGCTGTATCCCAGATCCCGTAGAGTATATATGCGTTCAAGATCCTGTTCCAGCGTGGTATTAAATCCACACAGAACATATACGCTCATCTTCCGGTAGTCCCATTTTGTCTGCCGCTTGAACATCTCAAACTTTGGAACAATCTTATCTTTATCCTCGTACCGGTCCCATGCGAAATGGATTTGTTTAATCTTCATCTCCTTGAGATACTGGGCTTTCTCTGCTGTCATGATTCTGATGTCGCATCCCTGCGAGAAGTCCACCCATGCTCTGCTGGCAATGAGCTGTTGACTCAGATTTCTCCAGTCTTGGCAGGCAAACATATTCGGATCCAGAAGCACTATATTCTTTTGCCCAGCCCAGAACTCCGATAAATTAGCCACTTTCCGACTGCGCCGCCCCTCTTTATGCCCGACAATGCAAAAATCGCATCCCCGTGGGCATCCACGAGTGAGGAATCCATACGCCGTATCCTTACATAACTCCTGGTAAAGGCTGTAGTCCGGGTAGATATGCTCAATCTCTTCCGGCAACGGATCACCGCCAGACGGATATGTATATCCAGTGCCACCCCGTACTATCTCAACCGCATTCACAGGATGTGGATAATCTGGAGTGAAAGTGAATACCTTGCTCATATATACTTTGTCTGGCGGATTGATCCATGCTGTCATCGGATCGTACCACTCTACCGAATCGCCTTTTCGCTTATGCCATGCTGATAGCTTCATGAAAGGAAGATTCGGAAAATTATGCCCATCAACATCAATTAGTGCTATTCTCATTCATCCTCCAAACCTTAATTCACATATTTACACCGCATTCTCTTAAAGCCTGCGTCCAAACTTCTTTTACTTTCTTCGGGCAATGTGCCATAGCATCCGACCATGTAGGCCAGCGTCCATGCTGATCGTAAAATTTGTACTGATATGCAAGGCTATCCCGATTGTGTGGCTGCTCCGGACTATGCTTTACTGCACATTCCGGACAAGCTCCTTCGGGTGTTTTTCCGACCAATGTCATTCCATATTTTTCTTTCAAATATCCCACGTCAGATCCTCCTATTCTGGTAAATCTTAATTTCAGTTTTCCATATCAAGCTCTTCGCAAATTTCCTCGTAATACCTCTTTTCATCCGCAAAATGATCGTACACCATTTCCTCTACCATCATTTTGGCATCATGCTCACACATTTCCTTGCCGGTCAGCAAGTCCCCGTATGTATCGAGCACATTCGATGTTGTAAACCAATCTCCCTCTGAATCTCTAAACAACGCCACTATGACTTTGGGATCATCTCCATGATGCCCGAACACAAGCGTGTGAACCACTGCGCCGGATGGTTCTTTGTTCTCTACCCACTTTTTCATAGTATCCTCCAAATCTTAATTTTTTTCATTAACCACTTTTATTTTTCGACCACACGCTGGACAATATATCATTTTATTGTCTTTCGGCGTTCCTTCTTCCAGATACCAGGGATTTCCACATGATGTATCATAGGCATTAAATTCCGCATCTATTAGTGTCCACTCACACCAACCCGGATCATCTTTTACTCTACTCATTGACATCGCCTTCCATACGCACATCTTCCGGCTTCCAGTCCTCGCATCTTAGTTCTTCCCCTGCCTTGCTCCAGTCGCAGGCGTACTCGTATAAGCAGTTATCGCATCTTTCCATTAAACATCTTCCTCCAGTAAGTTCATATCATATCCACTTGAAACAAAACGTTTTGTCAATTCATGATTGATTCCATTCCCCAAATACTCATATATTTTAAACATGTTATATTTGGTAAAGTCTGTATCAAGGAACTCATTGATTCCATTTAACATAAAATCATGAAGTTCATCATTTTTTCTTTGGAATTGATAATACTCAGTTTTACACGCTGCCCTTGAAAAGCTTTCAAGCACTTTACATTTAATTTCAAACTCGTCTTTATATTTTTCCAGACAGATATACTGGTTCATCCTCTTTTCTGCGATAAACTCCAGATTATCGTTAATAAAGCTTCCGGGAAAAGCTTTTAAAAATCTTTTAACTATGCTCCATTCAACCATGTTTATCCTCCTCAAAGCTTCTATCCTTCGCCCAGTGCTGGCACCATCCTTCAAAGCAAGCTATATAGCCGATATAATGCCCGTCCATCTCACAATGGCATATAATTATATCTTCGGCCTGCGTACGGATATTATGGCGGCAGTTACAGCATGTCTTCCCATTTTCTTCACTCATTTTATTTTTCTCCGGGTAAGCCAAAATCCTTATATTGTGCAGAAAAAGAAAATTTCTTTCCACATTTACAACATGCCTCTGTAATCGTATACATTCTCGATTCGTTATCACCGTGACACTGTGTATCTTTTGACTTAAATCTGTGTCCACCTGTTAAGAAACACATTATTTTATTCATTTGCTACTCCCTTCCGCTTTCTCTATTTCACGGTCAATAGCATGATCCACAATCTTCGCTATTAGGACAATTTCCGCCTTCGTTAAAATCCCATATCCAGTAGCTGTGTGTATGATTTTTCTCAATTCCCGATTGTCTGCTGGCGTGGACATTTCATTTTCATCTGCCATCTACGACTCTCCCTTCTTTGTCGCATCTCTCAAACTCGATAACCCATACCCAAGGATTAGCTTTCCATCCGTATAAATCAAGTTCCGACTTCTTAATCGTCCCATCCCAGATTTGCATAAACCCTACTATTGGCGGTTCTATCCATCCAGTATTCATACAATCTGTGCAACCGCATGAATCTGCATTCACATGATTGCATTCTATGCCTTGTGCGCCTTCAGCAATTGCTTCATCGTTTGAGATATCTTGCAATCGTTCGAGTTGTACGTCCACAACTCGCAGCCATATCCGTGCCGCCTCTTTCGGCATGTGAATTGATGGATGATACAGTAGCTTTGATGATTCCTTAAACATCGGATGGTTTGCTAACTTATCAGAAGCCTTGTAAATATATGTTCCGTCCTCATATCCTTCTCCCCATGTTTCCCGGACATACAGGATATCTCCCACCTGATATGGCGGATATTGTTCGTAAAATTCTTTCTCGCTTAACTTTTTGATTCCCGATCCGCCTACTGTATTCGCCCAATCATCATATGCGAAATACTCTTCACGAACGCGTTTGTTCGGCAGCCGCCGTGTGCATGTTTTCTGTCCGGCAAGGATTGCCCGGACCATCTCCGTATTAAACAGGATCGGCTTCTCTTTATTCTCCATCGCCTTTTCCCTCCATGTTCGGGCACTTTGAAAAAAGATAATTTCCAATAGCAGATATCAGTGAACTTCCTTCTATTCCATCTCGTCCATATTCAATACGCCATCCATCATAATCCCCATAGTCCTCTTCATAATCTTCCTGATCTTCTCCCATCATTCTTCCGATGCGATATCCGATAACCTCATGTTCTTCAATATGGCCATTATTAACTTCATAGATCGGATGTCCAATTGGAATGGGTATTCTAAAAGTATTATTTGCCATACAGTTCTTCCTTCCACCTTTCCTCAAAGCGCATCTTTTTAAGTTTGATCTGTTCCCGGTTCGGCACCAGACTCAATTCTTCAGCGCACTGAACCACATCCGTATATTCCTCGATTAAATGGTCCATTGCATCTTCTTTAAGAACTGGCGTGGGATTTTCCCCACGCTCAATTCTCGCAAGTTTAAGTGCTGCATGTGCCAATTCCGTTGCTTCTTCTGCCAGCTGTTCGATCATCGCTGCCTCTCCAATTTTCTCAATCATTGTATCTCCTCCAAATTATTTAAAATCAACTGTGAACTCATCAGAAATACTACCCTTTGGAATGAAAATCTTATGATAATATTTCTCGTCCTCAAACCAAAGCCATTTCTTCGTTTTTTTATACCATTCAACTCTGAAATTATCTTCGCTATAGTATAATGTTGTGTCTGTAGAATTTAACTTATTGGCAACAAATCCACCATCATCAAGCGTGACCATGTACTGATACCACAGGTTCTCATCAAAATAACCTCTTCTTATATAGACTCTTCCAGATATCATATTATTGTCCGCAAGTGTTACAATTTTTTCAGTCGCATATGGTTTACCTGTGTCTTGCCAAGGTAGCGTAATCATTTTTACCATTCCTAATGCAAATAGTGCCGCCGCTGCCATAGTGGCCATTCCAAAACAAGTATATTTAATAGGCTTTTTATCCCAATCTACCGAGAGAAGCCAAATACATGCAACCAAAATGCTTGCTATATGTATGCAAACCGACATTGCTAACCTCCAATCATTTTGTGGTTATGGCATTATTTGCGGGAAATCCGTTATTGACATTTGCCCTGGTATACTTTCCTTAGACTCATTTTTTTCTTTTTCCATTCTGTGCTTTTTATATTCGTTATATTTGGCTCGGTACATATAGCTTTCACCGAACACGTTCCAAGCCGCTTTAACCAGATTAGGCTCATATTTTCCAATAAGATTCAAATCATCCACCGCCCTGTATGATATTGGGCATCCGCAACAGCCGGTTCTTTTCAACCCATATACTTCATAAGCATCTGAGTATTGGATACCATACCTCTCTTTGTACCATTGCTTGTCCTTATCGCTAACATAATACAGTGGTCGTAGCCGATACGATCCGTCAGCCGTTTCTGTAAAGCACAGAGCCGTATTATCTTTTCTTGGTACGGATCGCATTCCACCTTCATCCCGCCTTTCTCCAGTAATTACCATCTCATATCCCTTCTGTATGCTATGTGCAACTTGTTTTTTGCAATAATCACAGCATTTTGCACTCACCCGGAATGGTATTGGATTTTCCTTAATGAAATCGAGCATGTATTTTGATGAATTGATTACTAACTGTATATTTGGTCTTGGCTCTCCTTTTGAATTGCAACAGCAAAGAAAATTTATTGCCTGCTCGCTTTTGGGATATCGTTCTCTTAATTCCTCCCTTTTTGCCTCTTTATCTTCTGCATTCCAATACTCATCATGAATTGAAAGTGGAATATTCTTTTTCTGAACCGCCTCTAAGCCTCCGGACATAATTTTTGATACAAATGGCAGACCGTATTCTCTGGTAGCCATCACAATGTTTTTCTTTGGCCTATATGTGGTAATTTTGACACCGTATGCTTCAGCCACCTCTTTTACATGTCTTTTGATTGCTTCCATCTCTAATCCGGTGTTAAAAAAAGCGTACTGCACTTCTGGCAACCCCGGAATCATTTTTCTTGTTCTTTCGATGAGATCGAGAAGAATATCACTATCAGCACCACCTGAGTACGAACATATTGCATTTGGATGTGCACGTAAATGCTTTGCAATAATGCTCTGGATGGCCATGAATTTTTTTGGTGAATCAAAGTCCGCATAATCAGGTCTGTCAGTATATACTCTGCTTCTAAATTCTTCTTTCATTCTTCATTTGGAGTAAAGGATCCTTTATCGCTGGCCAGCAAACCTCTTACTCCTTTCATAAATCTATTTTTTGTTTACAGCCTCAGTTTACTGAAGATTCGTTATTCTTTTCTTTTGTTAATAAATTTCATAGTTACTTACCTAATCTCAAGACAAACTGTAGACAGCCCCAGTTCTCTATTCTCGTCAATAAATGCAACGGCGAGAAAACTGTTCTCATAGCCCGGTGAATCAAATCCTTCCTCTTTGCTTATCTGGAACGGCACCTGCTTAGCAGTCAAAATCTCCGTAAGCTCGTCTTTCATTGAAATATCATCGCCTTTTTCGTCTTCACGGTCCTCAGAATAGTACATTCCTTCATCCAGATAATACTTTTCAATGCATTCTTCGATAAGTTTTTTAATCATAGAATTTCTCCTCGTTTAGTCCCACAATAATACATTGTCGGTTTCTCTCACTATTTCGATCTCATGCATATCCCAGGGCTTATGTACCATTCTTCTCACGTCTGATTCAGATGATAGCCTTATATTGCCATATCTTTTGCGGCTAACGTATTCATCCAGATCTTTTGTGCACTTCGGGCATAATCCACCATATTCTCCATAATCCCAAGGTCGTATTCTAATTGGCGCCCCACAGCGATCACATATATTCTTTTGATCGCCATAATCAAGAATATATCGTTTAAGGTTTCGATCCTCGGCACTACCAGTTAAAACGACTTCCTCATATGGATCTGACAGGTCTGAATTTCTTTCGTGAGAACTCATTGACACTACAATGCTGTTTAGATTCAATCCCAACCATATGGGACGTTCAAAATCGCTATTTGCCGTCAGATCATGTATCATTATTTGCCCCTCGTAAGAAATGTTTTGATGATCTGGAAAAATCCCTTTGCAGGCTTGATATCAGCATCAGCCTTCTTGATGATATTAGAAATACTTCTATCTTCGACCTCGTAATGAGCATCCAGATATTCTCTTAATTCCTTGATATCCTTCGGAGTGTTAATTGTTCTTACGATATGTCTGCCCATTTTCTCAGTCTGGTTGATCATCTTGTCCAGGGTCAGATCACAGTACTCGTCCACCCAATCTCCGAGGTAATAGAACCGATCCACGCATACCTTCTGTTTCCTGTCCTGGAATGTTCCAAACAGGATCGGGTCCTTATCCTTCTTCTCGGCAGCAATTTTGCGTTCTTCCTTGCCGGTATAATCGGTAAACACGATATACATCTGATCAAAAAGATCCTTTGTCTTAGCGATAACATCCACAATCTCATCCGGGATTTCACGCTCATATCGTTCCAGCTCAATAATCTTTACCGGACGGTCGCTTCTGCTACGTTCTGTCACCGAATCAATATAGAAGTCGATATCATCCTTATAGATGAAAGTCGTGATTCCCATTTCTACAAGCGCCTGTTCCTTCTCGATGGATTCCATACAGAAGAGAATTTTTCTCAGTCCCCTAATCTGCCCGGTAGTTTTATATTTGTTTGCCAGCTCAATGCAGTTTTCGTAAATTTTCCGAAGATCCGCTGAAGTAACTGTATGTTTCTTGTTTTTGATCTGATCAAAATACTGCTGCGGAGTCATCACGTCACGTTCACTGCTTTCATTCTGCCTTAATTCGTCCATCTCACTTATCCTCCCGTTTAACAGTTATTTCTTTGTCGATTTTTAATGGATCCCCATCAAAATTCCACAGCTGAATTTCCTTGCAAACAGCGCCGCATTTCTGGCACTGAGAAAACTCGCTCCATACCTGATCAATCTGGTATCCATCCTTGATAAACTTGGTATTCACCTCGTTTTCAGAAATCCGATGAATAATGATGCTACCACATTTGCCACAAGTCATCATTCGGAAATGCCCACGCCCGTACCGGACGATGTTATATGCCGCCCGGATTCTGCTTTTCAAATCATTGGTCATCATATCCTGCTCCTTTCGCTTAATTTACCGCCCACTTCGCAGCATACAAAACAGTAACTCTGTCATAGATCTCTTTCTTGGTCCTGTCGTGCACGCAATCGGGGTTGCAAGCTTCCACTCAGTTGAAGCATCTAATGGTGTGAAATTTTCTACCTCGTCGAATGAAACATGGATCAATTTAACATTTTTCATATGCCCAACATCATCTCCATCTCATTGCATCGTAGATAAACGGCAACCACAAAATCCACATAATATCATCGACTATTCTGGGCTGTACCTCACCATACCAAATAAGCTCTAACGCACTCCAAACAAGAGCGATTGCGATCCACACAATAAGTGCTTTTATCACCTGTGTTTTAATCACTATGTTCACCTCCAGCGCTCTGCATTTGATAGTGGATTCCATACTCTTTATAAACTTCATCGGCATATGCTCGGATATCCATTTTCTCATCAACTAAAATTCCGTTTATCTCGCCAAGAACAGCATCTGAGAACTGAATCAACTTCGATCTCTTATCACTTCCGGCATCTACCGGAGTCCAGTGAAATTT
>OHAM01000819.1_pt1 | contig 21358 bp, 21 predicted proteins | sample 1577161 | NCBI WGS metagenome assembly OHAM01 (sample SAMEA3541583, study PRJEB24748) | human gut metagenome | biome: human gut; feature: human-associated habitat; material: faeces | place: China | collected 2012
GCTCTGGAGGCGTTGGCCACGCTAATTAACAAATAAATTCATGCGTAGCCCCTGATCTTTATGCTCTTTCGGGGGCTCAGGCTTGACCCAGCCCTGATTCCAGGCATTCGTGATAATGGCGCGTTCAATGGACTTAACACCCATGGCGCGCTGCGTGTAATTCATGATGCAGCCGTTTTCGCACAAGGCCGGACAAACACGAGAGGTGAACTCCGGGAAGTTATTGGTTGAAGACAGGACGAGATAAGCCTTCTCCCAATCTTCGTTGTAGACCAAGTCGTTAAATTCCGGTGCGACATTGTGCAGCGGACAGCTGAATGTGCAGAACGGCGTTCCGCAGTCCATGCAGCGGGCTGCCTGCTGCTTTGCTTCCTGTTGGCTCAGCGGAGTAATGAACTCGCGGAAATGCGTTTTACGCTGAGCAACCGGTTCGTGCGCCTGTTCGAGACGCTCAAATTCCATAAATCCTGTTACTTTTCCCATGGTTCACCTCAGGCGGCTGAATGAGCAATGCCTTTGAGCAAAGCTTGTTTGTATTCTTTCGGGAAGACCTTCACAAACTTCTGAAGGTTTCTCGGCCAATCGTCGAGAATATCTCGGGCTCTTTGGCTTCCTGTGTAGAGGAAGTGACGATTGACCAGGTCTTTCAGGATGCTCTCGTCCGTCTTACCGAGGTGCCAGGCGCTGTGGTCGCCGGAAGCTGCCTGGTCTTTGTCCGGCAGGACGGCGCAGAGTTCAACGCTCTCAGAATTACAGCGCTTCGCAAACGTTCCGTCTTCGTCATAGACATAGGCAATACCGCCCGACATACCGGCGCCGAAGTTTCTTCCGACGTTACCCAAAACCACCACAGTGCCTCCGGTCATGTATTCGCAGCCGTGATCGCCGCAGCCTTCAGAAACCGCTGTTGCGCCGGAAAGACGAACGGCAAAACGCTCACCGGTTAAGCCGTTAAAGAAGGCTTCACCGCTCGTAGCTCCGTACAGAACCGTGTTGCCGGCGATGATGTTTTCGTCGCCTCTGCCGCGGAAGTCGGTCGGGCAGCGAACAATAATGCGTCCGCCGGAGAGACCCTTACCGACATAATCGTTGGCTTCACCGACCAGATCCAGCGTCACACCGTTGGCCAGGAAGGCTCCGAAGGACTGTCCGGCAATGCCGGTCAGCTGAATGTGCAGTGTGTCTTCGGGCAGACCTTCGGCACCCCAGCGACGAATAATTTCCGAAGAAATCTTCGTACCGACCGTGCGGTGAATGTTTTTGATCGGAGAGATAAAGCTGACTTTTTCTTTCTTCTCAATAGCATTGCGGCAAAGATCCAGCAGCTGGTAGTCCAGTTCTTTTTCCAGACCGTGATCCTGCTTGACGCTTTGACGGCGCTTGTTCGGATCATCGACCTCCGGCTGATACAGAACTCGAGACAGATCCAAGTGAGCACACTTGGCCGGATGCATCTTCTTCTGACGCAGCAGGTCGGAACGCCCCACTAAGCCTTCAAACTTGCGAATGCCCAGGCTTGCCATGATTTCACGGACTTCTTCGGCAACGAAGAAAAAGTAGTTCACAACGTGCTTCGGTTCGCCGTGGAAGCGTTTTCTGAGTTCAGGATCCTGTGTGGCAATACCGACCGGACAAGTGTTGAGATGGCACTTGCGCATCATCATGCAGCCTTCCACAACCAGCGGAGCAGTTGCAAAACCGAATTCATCGGCGCCCAGCAGCGCACCGATCACGACGTCACGTCCTGTCTTAATCTGGCCGTCAACCTGAATTCGGACGCGATCTCTCAAATTATTGATCACCAAGGTCTGCTGAGTTTCCGAAAGCCCTTGTTCCCAAGGCGTACCGGCAAACTTGATAGAAGAAAGCGGAGAAGCACCGGTTCCGCCGTCATGACCGGAAATGACGATGTGGTCCGCTTTTGCTTTGGCAACGCCGGCAGCAACCGTCCCGACACCCTGCTCGCTTACGAGCTTCACGCTGATGTCCGCCTTGTCGTTGGCCATCTTGAGATCTCGGATCAGCTGTGCCAGGTCCTCGATCGAGTAAATGTCATGATGCGGAGGTGGCGAGATCAAGCCGACACCGGGGATGGAGTAACGCAGCTGAGCAATGTATTCGCTGACCTTATGACCCGGCAGCTGACCGCCTTCGCCGGGTTTTGCGCCCTGACTCATCTTGATCTGAATTTGGTCTGCACTCGACAGGTAGGCTTCTGTCACACCGAAGCGTCCGCTTGCCACCTGTTTGATACGGGAGCGCAGAGAATCGCCCTCTTCCAGAGGAACGTCAGCCACAATGCGGTCTTCGCCCAAGATCGACTTCAATGTGTCGCCTTGCTTAACAGGAGAATGACCTTCGCGCATTTCTGCTTCGTAGCGCTTCGGATCCTCGCCGCCTTCACCGGTGTTGCTCTTGCCTCCGATTCGGTTCATGGCCACAGCGAGAACCGCGTGGGCTTCTGCCGAGATGGACCCGAGCGACATGGCGCCGGTTGCGAAGCGCTTCACAATTTCTTTTGCCGGTTCGACCTCTTCCAGCGGAATCGCCTTAGAAGGATCAACATCAAATTCCATCAGGCCGCGCAGCGTCATCTGGCGCTGGCTCTGGTCGTTGATGATTTCGGCATATTCCTTATAAGTTTGATAAGAGTTGCCGCGTGTGGCGTGCTGAAGTTTAGCAATTGCCTCAGGCGTCCACATATGCTCTTCGCCGCGGGCTCTCCACTGATATTCGCCGAGAGTCGGAAGCAGTTTATGACGATGGTTCTTATCGGCAAAGGCTTCCTTATGCTGCTCGATTGCCTCGCGCATCACGTCAAAAATGCCCAGGCCTCCGACTTTGCAGCTGGTACCGGGGAAGTAGCGGTCGACGAACTCCTTATCCAGGCCAAGAACTTCAAAGATCTGGGCGCCGCGGTAACTCATGTAAGTTGAGATACCCATCTTGCTCATAATCTTCTTGAAGGTTTTGCCGATGGCGTGAATGTAGTTCTGGGTTGCTGTCTTTGCATCGATTCCGCTCGGATTTCCCGGCTTATAGAGCTGTTCGATGGTTTCCAGAGCAAGGTACGGATGAATCGCTTCGGCACCGTAGGCAGCGAGTACCGCCATGTGATGTGTCTGCAGAGCGCTTCCGGTTTCGATGACAAGACCGGTATTGGTGCGAAGGCCGGCTGCAATTAAATGCTGGTGAATCGCGCTGATAGCAAGCGGCATCGGAATCGCAACGCGCTCTTCATTCATCTTCCGATCCGTCAGGATCAGGATGCTATAGCCGTCTTTGACAGCATCAACAGCTCGGGCGCAAAGGGAGGCCAGGCGAGCTTCCACACCCTCTTCGCCCCAAGCGACGCGATAAGTCGTGTCAATTTCATAGGAACGGAACTTATCGCCGGTATAGCGGTCGATGCGGCGCATCTTGGCCATTTCTTCCATACCGAGAATCGGCTGAGAAAGTTCCAAACGCAGCGGCGGATTAACGTTGTTGATATCCAGCAGATTCGGACGCGGTCCCACGAAAGAGACCAGCGACATCACGAGCTGCTCGCGGATCGGGTCAATCGGAGGATTCGTCACCTGAGCAAACAGCTGGCGGAAATAATGGTAGAAGGGCTTGGCTCTGTGAGAGAGCATCGCGAGCGGCGTGTCGTTTCCCATAGAACCGATTGCCTCGGCTCCTTTTTCCGCCATCGGGCGCAGCACGAACTTGATGTCGTCTTCGCCGTAGCCGAACGCTTCCTGGCGTTTGGTGAGAGAGACAGGGTTATTGTTGGGCTGCGGAGGCGGAGCAACCACGTCGGAAAGATGAATGTTCAGGCGTTTTGTCCATTCCTTGTAGGGATTGCTCAGAGCCAGCGTGCGTTTAATTTCTTCGTCTTCAATAATGCGGCCCTGTTCGGTATCGATCATGAACATCTTGCCCGGCTGCAAACGCCATTTCTTCTTGATTTGGCTCTGAGGAATCGGCAGTGTTCCGGCTTCCGAGGCCAGGATCACGATATCGTCATTGGTCAGAATGTAGCGGCCCGGACGCAGTCCGTTTCTGTCGAGCACGGCGCCGATGCGCACACCGTCGGTAAATCCGACAGCGGCCGGACCGTCCCAAGGTTCCAGCATGGCAGCATAGTATTCATAGAACGCACGCTGGGCCGGGTCCATTTGTCCCTTGGCCTGTTCCCAGGCTTCCGGAATGGTCAGCATCACGGCCTGGGCAAGCGGATAGCCGCTCATTACCAAGAGTTCAAGCATGTTGTCCAAACAGGCTGTATCACTCTGACCCTCATAAATGATCGGCAGCAGCTTCTTGACGTCATCGCCCAAGACCGCTGTTTCAACGGCACGTTCGCGAGCTCTTAACCAATTAAAGTTGCCTTTAACCGTATTGATTTCGCCGTTGTGCGCAATCATGCGGTACGGATGGGCAAGTTCCCAGCTCGGGAATGTGTTGGTCGAGAAACGCTGATGAACCAGCGCGATAGAACTGACGACCCGAGGATCATTCAAATCTTTGTAGTAGGGACCGACCTGGTCGGCCAGTAAAAGACCTTTGTACACAATGGTCTTTGTTGACATCGACGGCACATAGAATTCTTTACCGTGTTTGAGCTTCAGAGCCTGAATCTTGTGACCTGCTAGCTTACGAATTACGTAGAGCTTGCGTTCCAAAGCGTTCGGCACCATGACGTCGGGGCCGCGGCCGATAAAGATCTGGCGGATGACCGGGGCGGTCTCCAAAACCGTCTTCGACATCTTGATGGTAGTGTCGACGGGAACGTCTCTCCAGCCTAAAACGACCTGCCCTTCGGCTTTCACAACACGTTCGAGTTCCTGTTCGCAGGCCCGCCGAGAAGCGTGTTCTCGCGGCAGGAAAATCATGCCGACGCCATAGTCGCCTGCCGGAGGCAGAAGAATATTCTGCTTGGCCATTTCGGCGCGGAAGAAGGCATCCGGAATCTGAATCAAAATACCGGCACCGTCACCGCACAGCGGATCGGCACCGACCGCGCCGCGGTGATCAAGATTTTTTAGAATTTGCAGCGCCTGCGTCACGATTTCGTGGCTGGCCTGCCCTTTAACGCTGGCGACGAAACCGACACCGCAAGCGTCATGCTCATAAGCAGGATCGTAGAGTCCGTGCTCGGCTGCATCTTTCCTTTGGTCTGAGCGAGTGCTCATGGGGTTCTCCTGAATGGATTCTTTATTGAAGACTTTTTGTTATAGAGGATTTAACTTCGCTAAATATAACGAAATATTTCAAGGTGACACTAATATGTAAAATTTTTCTTTTCTTGTTCGGTAAATTAGTGTCAGATTAAAGAGGGTTTTCTGTTGCCGTCTTGCGGGGGCGACCTCTTCCGCGCTGCGGCGCTATTCTTTCCGCCTCAACGCCGATGGATTCCAGAAATTTTTTCTCTGCGATCGGCCAGCCGCGCTTTACGCAGCCCATCAGACGCTCACCAAAAGCCTTATCGGGACCGCGTTCAAAAAGATCTTTGTAGGTTTTTTGCCGTTCAAACGGTGTATTGCCGAGTGCCCAATACTCATTGGAAGGCACCATGAAGTAATCGCTGCGGATGCCGGCGTGATGGAAGTAGCTGCTCCACGGATAAAACTGCGGCTCTCCGTAGCCGTATACAAACGGCAGCCACTCCATATAAATCGTCGCCGCCAAAAGTCTGCCTTTTCCCTGTAGAAGAGAGGATTCAAATCGACCCTGCCAAATCTTGCCGTTGCGGGAAAACTCATCATTAAAGTAATGGCTGTAAAGGCGGCTGAGCTGCTGCACAAAGCGTGAGAGATCTTCCGCTTTTTCTCGCGGCGTCAACAGCAGATGGATTTGGTCGGTAAAGACCGCAAAGGCCGAAATGTCGGTGTTGTAGGCACGCGAGCCGTCGGAGAAGATCTGAAAGAGCTTCTCGATGTTCTTATCAAACGGAATCAATGAGATCTCCGGCACACTTCTGAGAACAACATAGTGCGCCTGCGCGGCAGCTGACAATCGGGTCAAACGGGTCATGTGACTTAAGTTTTTTGATTTTCTAATCTATCTTACCGAGGTGAAAGAGGCTCAGCCCAATAAACCGTTAAAAAACATCTGCGCCTCCACAGCCTCCCCTGCCTCAATCTTTCTGCCCTGAGGATTCGGAATCACAGCGGCGGCATCACGAAAAGCCGACGAGCGCCCGCTTCCCTTCTGTACAGGGAGCGCGATGACCTTACCCTCGAAGGGCGCGAGCTGCACACAGATGTCTCCGGCTTTGCCTTCGTAATCAAATCCCATGAATACTTTTTGACGTCTAACAAAGAAAGGATCCGTTCGGAAAGACTGCCAAATCACGGGAAGCACAACGCGCTGAACAATGTTGACGAACCCGAGGGGATTACCGGGAAGTCCGAACAACACTCCGTCCTTAAGATTCGCGCACACAAATGGCAGAGAACTCGAAAGTTTTGTCTGATCTTCGGACTGCTTTGCTCCGGCTCGTTTCAGAGCAAGACGCAGCACATCACTCTTGCCTTGTCCGGTACCTCCGACGGTAATAACGAAGTCAAAACTTTGTGCCAGCACTTCCAAACGATCGGCAATCGAATTCGCTTCGTCCCTGGCGTAAAAGATCGCCGTATCCGTCAGCCCCATTCCTGAAAGGAGATTCATGAGATAAACCGCATTGCTGGAATGCCGCCCGGCAGAGCTGCGCGCGCCGGCTTCCGCAATCTCGTGTCCCGTCGCCAGGATCGCAGCCGAGGGACGCTTCCAAACGCGAATATTCTCAATTCCTGCCTCAAAGAGCAGAGCCTGCGCCCCGGCGCCGAGGACGGTGCCTTTTTTCAGGATTAGAGAGCCCTTGGTCCACTCCGTTCCTTTCGGAAGTACGTTCTCGTAAGGATACACATCTGCAGCAAAATCCAGTGCCTGCGGATCCGAGTCCGATACAACAGCATCGGCTCCGATCGGAAGATATCCGCCGGTATTTATCCAGCAAGCGCCGTTTTTTTGTAACAAAGCAGGCTGCTCCCCGTTTTTAACCGGTTCTCCCGTTAAGGTGTGATTACCCTCGCTTGAGCAGATCGCCCATCCGTCTCTCAGCGACACGTCATAAGGCGGAATGTCTTCCATGCAAACAACATTTTCAGCGAGTTCACATCCGAAACTATTGTCCGTGCTTATACCTACATTTATTCTTTTTGTTAGGGTTTCTCCTAGCTTAAAGGGGTAAAGTACAAAACAGCCATTCATATTTTGTTGATCCTTAACAGTTTTTGCTCTTCTTTTAGATGGGTATTTACTTTACGTATCCAGTAAAAATTTTTGTAACTCTACAAAAGTTCTTTTCAAGAATATTACAAATTGTTAGAATTTGTTCGTGTCGAAAGCGGACTGTAACAAACCGTGTCGACATAACACCTCAAGTGCAGTGAATAGCTGCGGAGAACAAAATGGCAACCCGATTCAAAGAAGTAGTTTACGCAAAAGCTCTTTCTCCAGAGCTTCGTTCGGTTGTTTTCTCCGCCACAGAACCGATCCTTCGCACTCGCTGGACGATTAAACCGGTCGGAAGCGACGGCTGGTCTGCTGCCCGTAACTAATCACTGCACCAAAACGGACTCGCCGAGGACGTCCCCATTTTTGTCCTCTGCGCTCTCTCTGCGACAGTCTCTGTCGTTCCTCCATCAGGAGAAATTAAAATCATGTTTGATCTGAAAGACCTAATGTCTCGGGTAAATCTGCCCCAAGACATTACTCGACGCGGCTTCCTGCAGGTAGCTACCGTAACCGCAGCATTTGCTGCTATGAATCAAGCCGCGCGCAGACCGGCGCTCAGCCCTACATCATTTTGGAAACACCCAAGGGCTTAATCGTCGGCGATCCCTCTCTCTGCGTCGACTGCCAGCGCTGCGAAATGGCTTGTACCGAATTTAACGACGGTAAGAACGATCCGGTTTTGGCTCGTATTCGTATCGGCCGCAATATTTGGTACGGTCCGGGCAATCCGGGCGCTCGTCCCTTGCAGGGCGTCTGGGGCGACAGCACCGTCTATCAAGACACGTGCCGCCAGTGCGCTCACCCGGTCCCCTGCGCCAATGCCTGCCCGCAGGGTGCCATCCACGTCGATCCCAAGACCGGCACCCGCTATGTGGATGAAGACAAGTGCATCGGCTGCGGACTCTGCCAGAAAGCCTGTCCGTGGGACATGATGAGCTTCGACCGCGAAAAACAGAAAGCCAGCAAGTGCTTCCTCTGCGACGGCGAACCGAAATGCGTGAAAGCCTGCCCGGCTGCCGCTCTGACCTATATGCCTTGGAAAGATCGTTCCGGCGAACCGGCCAGACGTCCGACCCACAGTTATCTGCCTGAAGAAAATGCTAACCAGTGCTCGGTCTGCCATGGTTAATTAAATCTCTAAGGAACTGCTATGGACACAATTCAAAAAAGATATGGCTACACCGGTCAGGGCCTGCGTGTAAATCTAACAACCGGCAAAATCACTAAAGAACCGACGTTCCCGAGATTCAAAGATGAAATCGGCGGAACCGCTCTGGGATACCGTGTCTTCTGGGACGAAGTTCCTCCGAAGACTCAGCCGCTCGATGAAGCCAACAAGATCGTGATCGCTCCGGGACCTTTCTCCGGATCCGGCGCTCTTTGCTCCAGCCGTACTTCTATTACAACCATTTATCCGACAATCTATCCGATGCCGATGATTGCCTAGGCCCACATCGGCGGCGATATGGCCGCTCGCCTGAAACAGGCCGGCTATGACTTCATCATCATCGAAGGCAAATCCGAAAAACCGGTCTACCTCTACATCAATAACGACAATTTCGAACTGCGCGACGCTAAAGGTATTTGGGGCCAAGGCACTCGCCGCGCACAGCAGATGCTTGCCGACCAAACCTCTCCGATGGCTTCCATCGCCGTAATCGGACCGGCCGGTGAAAACCTTGTTCCGATGTCCGTTCTGATCAGCGCCCGTCAGCACTCCGGCGGCGGTATCGGTTCCATCTTCGGCTCCAAGAAGCTCAAAGGCGTCGTCATTCAGGGCGACCAGCCGATCCACATCCATGCCGACAAGAAAGAATGGCAGAAGATCACCGAACGCAACATCGATCTGTTCGGTTCTCTGAACCAGCACGTCGTTCCGTCCGCACCGAACCCCTTGTTTGAATTCTGGGCTCCGGGCAGCCGCTGGAACGGTATGCCGGGCAATGTTTGGCAGAAAGCCAATCCGCCGATTATCCTCGGCGAAGATATGCGCAGCCCCAACAAGATTTCCTATCGCTGGTGCGCCAGCCAGTTCTTCCTCGGCAAACCTCAGGGTTTAAAGATTCAGGTTCGCAACAACGGCTGCTACTCCTGCCCGCTGCGCTGCTACTCCATCGTTGAAGACGAAGAAGCCGCCGCCCGCTATCACATCAATAAGATGACCGAACAGACCTGTATGTCTCTGTACTTCGGCCGCGTCATCTTCCCAAAGATTGCCGCCAAGCGCGACCTTCCGACCGCCCGCCATGCTTCCATGGTCGGCATCCAGACAATGGATGACCTCGGCGTATGGTGCAACTACGGTCAGCTCCACCGCGACTTCAAGAAGATGTACGTCAAGGGTCTCTGGAAGAAAGTTCTTCCCGAAAAAGAATACAACTCCATTCCTTGGCAGAAGATCGAAGACTGCGACGCTTCCTTCCTGCAGGATTTGTTCCAGCGCATCGCTTACCGTCAGGGTGAAATGGGCAAATGGCTCGGCGAAAGCACTCCCTACATGCTCGGTCATTTCGGCATTCAGGAATCCGACTGGTCCAACGACGGATCGACGAATTACTGGGGCCTCGGTCATCCGAAACATCACGCCAACGAAGACGACGGTCAGGTCGGCGTCGTCCTCAACTGCCTCTACAACCGTGACCCGATGTGCCACGGCACCGTGAACTTCACACGCAGCGGTCTGCCGATCAGCGTGAAGAAGCAGATTGCCGAACACTTCTGGGGCAGCGGCGACGCCGTGGACGAAATCGGCGATTACAAGCCTACCAACGAGGCTAAGATGCGCCGTCTGCGCTGGATCATCTGCCGCAAGGAACTGCACGACATGCTCGGTCTTTGCTCCTGGATGGCTCCGTGGGTTGTCTCTCCGAACAAGTCTGAAAACTATATCGGTGACGATGATATGGAAGGTAAGGTTTATCGCGCCTTAACCGGCAGAAACACAACTGCCAAGCAGCTTGATGACGCCGGCTTCCGCGCCTTCACACTGCATCTCGCCTACACAATGCGTGAAATGAATGAAGTCAACATGCGCAAGAACCACGACTTCTATCCGGGCTGGATCTTTAAAGATGCCAAAGACAGACCCGCATTCACGAAAGGCACGATCCGCATGGATAAAGACGACATCGAAAAGAGCTTCGATATCTTCTTCAAGCTGATCAATTAGGATCCCGCCACCGGCGCCCCGACCGAACAGGCTTACAAGGATATCAATCTCGAATTCGTTATCCCTATCATGCAGAAAGAAGGTTTAATCCCCGGAAAATAGAGCAGTAACTTATGAATCACCCTGATACCAACTCCGTAACGGATGCCGCCCAGCTCAAAGCTGACATCGTCCTGCTGATCGATCTGATTACCGAACACAGCCGCAAGGTTGAACTTGTGACGCATGAAGATCTTCGCGACGAATTTCTCAGCAAGGCTCCTATGCAGCAGCCTATTCCCGTCTCTCAGATCAAGGCCGAATATGAAGCCATCCCGGAAATGGAAAGAAAGCTGCGCAACAAGGCCGACGACAGCCCCGAAGAGAAAGAACGCAGACGACTGATCTCCCGCAGACAGATGTTCGGTTCTCTCTTCAGCGGCGAATTAAGTCTTGCCGACCTGAAAGAAGAGCCGGCAGAAGCTGAGCCCGCACCCAGAGAGATCACGCCGGAATACTTCGAAACCGTTTTGGCAGAAGTACTCAAGGGTCAGTACGGCATTGAAGATCTCACGAGCTGGGACAGCAAGCACTATTACCATTTCTCTCCGCTGCTTTCTGCCTCGTATGCCCGTCTGCTTTCTACGCAGAACAATCCCTACGAGCAGATTTTGGACACGGTTCGCGAGAGTTCCCGCGTCTATCCGCGTCCGGTCGGAGTGTTCACCTTTGAATTTGCGCCCTTCCGAATCGATCCGACCATCATTCAGGATGTTCTCGACCGAATCGCTGAAGACCCAAACGCCAAAGACATTCGGGTGACCGTCACATCCGCCGGAACCGTCTATCTCTACTCTTCAACTTATCTTGAAGATGCAATGGCGGATTTCCTCGCGGAAGAAATGGATCAGGGCGACGCTCAAATGCTCTAGTAAAGACTCCCGGCGGGACGCCTTGAGCGGACCGCCGACATAAAGGTGCAAAATACTATGCTTACCAAAATTACAACGTTAACGCTCTCCTGCCTGGCAGCGATCGGCTTTTCCGCCGCCTGCGCCGCAGAAGGTTCTTACAACGTTAATCAAATCAACATCCCCAAAAAACCTGAGTTCATGGCTTCTTTCGGTATCGCTAAGGATGCCAAGCCGGATCTGACCAAAGACCAAAAGACCCAGCTCGCCGGCAAGGCATATCATGAAAAAGCCGATCAGCACTTCATGAGCGTCCATGCTCAGAAGGGCGTGAGCTGCAACACCTGTCACGATCCGAGAAGTCTTGACGGCGTCACCTGGATGGCCGTTGTCAATAAGCCCGTCATCCGCCAGACCTGTCAGGACTGCCATACCGTCCAGGCCGATGTATTTGCGCACACCGATACACATGACAAGCTCGACTGCATCGCCTGCCATATGCCGAACGTCGCCTCTGCCGCCGACTACTCGACCGATCAGAAGGCCGCCGGTCCGAAGGCTCTGCGCCGTATCCACACTTACAAGATCTTAGTAGACCCGAAGGCCTCTTCTATGGTTGAAGGTGAGGTCAAAGTCGGCAAGGACGACACCGCCAAGGGCTACGTCATGGCCAAGGATGAAGACGGAAACGGATACGTTGATCTCATGTGGAGCTGCGCCCGCAACACGCCTGCCGACTACACGGTCTTCGAAGGCAAAGGCTGCCACAATGCGGCAACCTCCAAACTCGATGAAGGCCTGATTTATCAGGATCAAAAAGAGGTCTACGGTGAAACTCTGAAGTGGCAGACTCCGATTAAGGAAGGCTACAAGGAAATCGCCGGTGCCATCCCCCGCATGAGAAAGCTTCTTGAGGTTACTCGTCTGAGCCCGGCTGACCAGACCGATGCCAGACTTCTTCTCGACAAAGCCGACCAAATTGCCGCCATGATTAAGAAGGACGGTTCCTGGGGTATGCATGCCCAGAACTATCTGCTTGACCAAGTCAAGACAGCGCAGGCTTATCTTGCCAAAGCCCAGCAAATCATGGACAAAGGCGGTTACAACAAGATCGCAACAAAATAAAGGAGTACGGAAGAGCGCTCCGCTGCTCTTCCGAACCCCGATAGCGCGGATTTATTCCGCCGAGGAGATACATTGTGAGTACCATCAACAGGCGAACTTTCATTAAGGGCACGACTGCCGGTTCTCTGTTTGTTCTCACGCTGGCCGGCTGCTCTGAAAAGAAGGACACTCCCGCCAAGAGTGCTCAGACTCAGGGCACAGCTGCTGGTTTAAAGCAGGCTTCCGCCAAGCCTCACTATGTCATGGTCTTTGATCAGAACAAGTGCGTCGGCTGCGGCGAGTGCAAAGAGGCTTGTGCCGAAACCAACAAAACACCAGCCGGTGTGTTCCGTCTGGCCTTAGAACGCCAGAACGGAAGAGAACCCGGAACGGCTTGCCCGTACTGCGGAAAAATCGAGCCCTGCGACTGCGAACGCAAATATGTTCGTGTTTCTTGTCAGCAGTGTCTCGATGCTCCCTATGTTCGCGTCTGCCCGACACAGGCAGCTCACCGCGATCCGGAAACCAACATCGTGACGATGGATCCGGACAAATGCGTCGGCTGCAAATACTGCATCGCCGCTTGCCCGTACAACGTCCGCTTTATCAACCCTCAGACCCGCGTTGCCGAAAACTGCGACTTCTGTCTGCACACCAAGCTCGCTAAGGGAGAGGATCCTGCCTGCGTCTCTAAGTGCCGTTACGGTGCGTTGGCGTTCGGCGATCTGAATGATCCGAACTCTTACGTCGCCAAGCTGTTAGACGTGAAAGACGCCGTCCGGGTTCGCCCGTATCTCGGAACCGAACCGAGTCTGCGTTATATCCCGGTGATGAAGGAGAAAATTTAAATGGACGGAGCCATCAACTTTACAATGGGTTTATCCGAGGGCATCGCCTGGCCCTGGCCGATCGCCGTCTATTTGTTCTTAGCCGGCATCTCGGGCGGTGCGGTTGCCGTAGCCCTTATGCTTAACTTCTTTAGGCATAAGACGGAAACAACGCCCATCATCAAATCAGCGAGCATTATCGGCTTAGCTACGATTCTGCTCGGCATGCTCTGCTTAGTGCTTGACCTAACCAATCCTCTGTACTTCTGGAGAATTTTGGTCTACTACAACCCGACGAGTGTGATGAGTATCGGCGTCATGCTGCTGCTCTTCTACATCCCGCTGGTTGCAGTGCTGATGGTGATGTCCTTTGCAGACACGTTCAGCAAGTGGCCGCTGTTAGGCTGGGTTAAACCGGTCTGTGACCAACTGGAAAAGTTCCGCGTTTGGATCAACGCGATCGTGATGGTGCTGGCAATTGCCATCTGTGCCTACACCGGTTTCCTGATCTCTGCGCTGATCCGCTTCCCACTGATCAACACGGCCGTGCTTCCCGCCCTCTTCGTTGCTTCCGGTATCTCTGCCGGTATGGCTGCCACTAAGATTTTGGCCGCCTGCTGCTTCGGAGCCCACGAAGAAGATCCCGATATGCACGCGATGCACCAGGCCGAATGGCCGGTCATGGCAACCGAGGCTTTCTGCCTGTTCATGATTGCCATTGCCCTGCTCTCCGGCAACGAATCTGCCAAACTTGCCTTCAGTGCTTTCACGGACGGCATCTTGGCAGTCGTCTTCTGGGTCGGTGCCGTCGGTATCGGTTTCGGCATTCCGCTGATCGCTTCGATTATTGCTGGTAAGCGTACCGAATCCAAGGTTTCCTTCTACTTTGCTGGTACCTGTGCGATTGCCGGCATGATGTGTCTGCGTCTGTTCATCCTCTATGCAGGACAGATGAACACCATCGTTTAGACGCGATAAAGCCATAAAATTTCAGCCGGCTCTCTCCTCGAGAACCGGCTGATTTTTTTGCGTTTCCAACTTAGATTTCGAAAGCCGGATTAAGCACCCGGTTAAATTCCAAGACTGCATATCGATCAGTCATACCGGCGATGTAATCGGCCACCGTGCGTTCCACGCCGTATCGCTTGGACCGTTCCTGATAGAGCGGCGGCAGAAGCGCCGGGGAACGCGCAAAAGTTTGGTAGAGCTGAGTAATCATGTCTGCGGATTTTTCTACCGCCCGCAAGACGCGGTAATGACGGTAGAGCTTGTCCATTAAAGTGCTCTTCAAAATCTTCATTTGCCCGCGCGCTTCTTCCGAGAAAGAAATCAGCGGCGTCTTCAATGCTCTGACATCGTCCGGAGATTTCGGCTGCGCGGCTTCAATATTCGCTCGGCTCGTGGAGACTAAGTCATCGACCATGTAACCGATGAGGCGTCTGACCACTTCCTTTTGCTTGCGGCGCTCCTGAATATCCGGATATTCCGCATCGACCTGCGCATGATATTCAGCATACAGCGGAACGTTTTCGATAAGGTCCTTTTCATCAAGGTAGCCGACGCGCAGTCCGTCATCGATATCATGTGTGCTGTAGGCTATTGCATCAGCGATGTTGACCAATTGAGCTTCTAAAGACGGCTGCTCGCCCTTTAAAAAGCGCTCGCCTAGAGCACCGAGGCGCAATGCATTTTCCCGGCTGCAGTGCTTCAGAATCCCTTCTCGGGTCTCCCAAGTCAGATTCAGTCCGTCAAAGTTCGGATACTGATCTTCCAGGAGATCCACGATACGAAGCGACTGAAGATTGTGCTCAAAACCGCCGAAATCAGCCATGCAGCGGTCGAGCGCTGTTTGGCCGGAGTGACCAAAGGGCGTGTGGCCCAGGTCGTGCGCCAGCGCAATCGCTTCCGTTAAATCGGGGTTGATCTTTAAAAGCGTCGCGGTTGTGCGGGCAATCTGCGCAACCTCCAACGTATGCGTCAGACGCGTGCGGAAAAGATCGCCTTCGTGATTCACAAAGACCTGAGTCTTATATTCCAGTCTGCGAAATGCCGAACTATGGATGATGCGGTCACGATCCCGCTGAAACTCCGTTCGCGACGTACTGCTCTTTTCTTCAATCGCCCGCCCTCGGGAGTTTGCCGAACTGCAGGCGTAGTCCGCCAGCTCAAAACCTTCCGTAATCATGGCTGATATCCTTCTTCCAAAAGAACTTCCCTGATCAGGCTTTCAGGAACTTCTTCGATCACTGTTGTTCCGATCGCAACCGGCAGAATAAAGTGAGGAACGCCTTTGGTACTCTTTTTATCGCCTTTCATCGCCTCAATTGCCTTCGCGGCACTGATTCCAGAAATACGAACGGGAAGCCCGGCGCGATGAATCAAATCTCGAATTCTCTTAACGTCGTCACGATTGATCTTGCCCTGCTTTTCAGCGGTCACTGCCGCCAGAACCGTCCCGACAGCCACCGCCTCGCCGTGCAGCCAGGTGCCGTAGCCGGTGAGCTTTTCGATTGCGTGACCGAATGTGTGACCAAGATTGAGTTTGGCGCGCTCGCCTTTTTCTTTTTCATCTCGGGAAACGACACCTGCCTTAATCTCGCAGGATCGTCCGACCACTTCGGCCACCGTCTCGGGATCGAGCGCTCTTAACTTCTCCATATCGCGCTCGAGCTCTTCGAAATAATCTTTATCTGCCAAGACACCGTGCTTAATAATTTCTGCAATACCGGCGCCAATTTCTCTTTCCGGCAGTGTCCGCAAAAAGTCGGAGTCGGCAATCACGGCTTCCGGCTGATGAAAAGCCCCAACTAAGTTTTTCCCTGCCGTCATATTCATGCCGGTTTTTCCGCCGACGGAAGAGTCCACCATCGCAAGCAATGTTGTCGGAACTTGAATAAAGCGGATGCCGCGCATATAAATCGCCGCCGCAAAACCGGCAAGGTCTCCGACCACGCCGCCTCCGAGTGCGATCACGACCGACTTGCGATCCGCGCCCATCGATGCGAGTTTTTCAAGAATTGCCGAGACACTGTTCCAGTCTTTATAAGCCTCGCCGTCAGGCAGGACGACCGATTCCGTACGGCAAACCGTATTGCAGAGTTCTGATACTTTTTTCAGATAAAGCGAACCCACCGTAATATTGGTGACGATGAGACAGCTGGAAGGATTGAGCCTTTTCAATTCCGCCGGGAGGTCTTTAATCACGCCGGACCCTAACTTAATCGTGTAGGAATGGCCGGGAACATTGACTTGTACTTCTTTCATACTTGTTCTTTGACGAATTGGTGTTGATGAATGCTGTCGAGGAGTTCTTGGGCGGCGCGCGCCGCATTCATTCCGTCTGTCTCATAAGAGATGTCGGCGACTTCCTCGTACAAAGGTCCTCTTTCCTGCAGCAGACGGCAGATCTTCGCCATCGGATCCTCGCATTGGAGCAAAGGACGATCGGTGCCTTGTGTCCGCCGGAAACACTCTTCAGGGCTAACTTTAAGGTGAACCGCGACAGCCGGAGACGCTTTCAGTATTTCTCGGTTTTCTTCTCGGATAACGACTCCGCCGCCGGTCGCAACAACCATATCGGATGCTCTAGCATATTCCTGCAGGAGACGGGTTTCCCGGCACCTGAAGCCGGCTTCATCTTCCGTCTCGAAAATGTGAGGAATCGAGACTCCGCAGCGCTCTTCCAGCTCTCGGTCGAGATCGACGAATTTCGTCCCCATTAATGCAGCAAGCGCTTTGCCGATCGTCGACTTCCCGGCACCCATCATTCCGACGAGGATTATCGTCCGGTTCGGAGGTTGTACTGCCATATGACTCCTTTGCTTTTAGAGCTGCGAATGATCTAAATTTTAGCAATGCACTTTTGATCCTGAAGATCCGGCGCTGTTATTTGATCAGGAAAAACAAACCGATACCGCAAATGACAACACCGAGTAATTTCCTTCCGGTAATCGGCTCGCCGTAAAACAAGAATCCTATGAACAGCAAGAGGATGGCAAGAGCGATATTAGTCACCAGAGAGGCCGTGTTGATTTTCCATCCCGCCCGGTATGTGAGAATGTAGCCAACTTCCAAAGCCACCACAGCCAAGCCGAGCGTCGGCGCCGTCCAGTTAAGTTTCGAGAGTTCTAGAGAAACAGCCTCTCTCGACTGAGAAAAAAGAAAGACCGAAATGCAGACCGCAGCGGCTGTTAAGTAAGTAACGCACAACGAGAGAAAAGGATTCGCCTGTTCAGGCGTGGATTTAGTACAGATGTTATAGAAACAGTTTGCCAGCGTGATCAGCGCAATCGGCCAAAATAGATTCCAAAACATGATGTCCTTAGGTTTTCGTTCAGTTCCTCTTATCTCCTATTAATGTAAGGTGCGGAACCTCATTCTGCGAACTTACGCCTAGGATCGTGTGTTTTTTCCTGCGTTCCATTCAATCAAAGGTTTTACTCACTAAAATGGATTTCTACAAGAAAAATTAGACCCTTGAATCCTAAAAATAGAAATGCAGCTTCAAACTTCCTTAGTGAAGGGCGCCTTTACTGCCTCTATCCCGGTGTGTATGGGCTACATCCCGCTTGGTATCGTGTTCGGATTCCTTTGCGTACAGGCAGGCGCTCCGTGGTGGATTCCACCGATCAGCTCGATCCTGATTTATGGAGGGGCGGTTCAATACATGATGATTCCGATGCTGGCAGCCGACATGACAGTGGCGTCCATCGCTTTTGCAACTGCTGTCGTCAATCTGCGGCACGTTTTCTACGGCCTCTCTCTTATTAGATCGTCTGCATACCGCCGGTTGGAAAAAATGGCTGATTGCCTTTTTGCTGACCGATGAGACTTACTCTCTTATTACAACAGAGAAGAAAGACGCACCCATCGATCGTCTGGTCCTGACCGCACTCTTCGACTATTCATGGTGGATTCTCGGAAGTCTGATCGGCGGCTTACTCGGCGCGGCCGCTACAATCGAACTCGCCGGTTTCGACTTTGTTCTTACAAGTCTCTTCGCCATGCTCCTGTGCGAACAGTGGCGAGGCCGCGTCAACTCTAAACCGCTCTGGGTTGCCTTGATCGGTTATGCCGTCGCTCGTTTTATTAGTGCCGACAACGCGTTAGCTATCGCCATTTCGATTTGTGCCCTAAGTGCAATCCTTTTTGCCTTCCAAAAGCATCCTCTGCCCAAGATCCCCCGTTCCGCAGGAGGCTCCAGCCATGAATGATTACATGTATCTCTTTACGGTCTTCATCGCCATGGGCGCAGTGACCGCAGCTGAGCGCCTTCTGCCTTTTGCCCGCTCCTCCTGGCTGCGCAAGCAGCGCTGGGTCGGAGTTGTGGGCAATTTTCTTCCGCTCGCCATTATGGTCCTTTTGGTTCTGCACGCCTCGACCGGCTCAGCACTCGCCCGTGGAGGTCTCCCTGTTCCGGAAGCCGCCGGCGTCTTCCTCACATTGATTGTCCAATGGTTTGTTAAAAAACCGCTCCTTTCCATCTTTGCCGGAACAGCCGTTTACGTAATTCTGGTCAACAGCCTTTTTGTCTAGCATCGAGCCGTCGCTACAGTTTGTAACAGTCAGACAGCTGCGCTCAGACAACAAGAGGTTGGGAGGAAGCGCACGCTTTCCTCCCCAAAAGGTAAAATTAGGCGCTCATACAAACAATTAACGTGAGAATATTGTGGCTGATACCAATAGAACTACGCCGGCTCGTTCCGCCGACAAATCTCCGAAGAAAGCCCCTGCGCCTCGAAAAGGAGGAAGCAGGCTCTGGGCTTTCTTTAAGGGCTTCGTCGCAACTTGCATTGCCCTCGCTTTGGCCGGCGTCGGTTTAGCGCTTTTCGTCTTCGCCCTCGTTTACTCTCAGCTCCCTCCGATTGACACCGTCGTCGACTACAAGCCGAAGGTCCCGATGCGCGTCTGGACCGCCGACGGCAAGCTGATTGCCGAATTCGGCGAAGAACGCCGCGACTTCGTCACGATTAACGAAATTCCGCCGCTCGTCAAAGAAGCTTTGATTTCTGCAGAAGATGACGGCTTCTATCAGCACGCCGGTATCGAACCCAAAGGCTTCATTCGTGCTGCGCTAAATAATTTAGCTACCGGCAGAAAGAGTCAGGGTGCCTCCACCATCACGATGCAGGTCGCCCGCAACTTCTTCCTCTCCAGCGAACGAAGCTACATTCGTAAACTCTACGAAGTAGCAATGGCTTTCAAGATCGAAGCCAATCTCAGCAAAGATGAGATCCTTCAGATTTACATGAACCAGATCTTCCTCGGCAACCGCGCTTACGGTTTTGCTGCGGCTGCACGCACTTACTACGGCAAAAGTCTTCAGCAACTGACGGCCGGAGAAGCTGCCACTCTGGCCGGCCTTCCTGCCGCTCCTTCGGTTTACAACCCGTTTGCAAGTCCTAAACGCGCCAAGATGCGTAGAGACTACGTGCTCGGCCGCATGAGAGATCTGGGCTACATCTCCGAAGCTGAGTACCAAAAAGAAGTCAGTGCGCCGATTCAGACACGCCTGACGCGTGTTGCCGAGCAGGTCGGCACGCCGACCCGCATGAATGAATCTCTCCATGCCGAATACGTTGCCGAACTTGTCCGCACGCTGATGTTCGACATCTTCCAGCAGGAAACCTATACTCGGGGTCTGAACGTTTACACCACGATTAATTCTGAAGATCAGGGCTACGCTTACAAGGCCCTAAGAAGCCACTTGCAGTCTTATGACCACAGTCAAGGCTATCGAGGCCCCGAAGCCAAAGTCGATATCAGCGATCCGAAGACGCGCGAACAAAACATCTCCAATGCACTGCAGGAAGCGCTGATTGCCACCGATATGCCGGCGGTCGTCGCCTTAGAAGTCTCGCCGACGGAAGTTAAAGTCCAAATGTCTCACGGCAAGGTGATCTCTATTACAGGCAAAGGTCTGGATTTCGTGAAGAAAGCACTTCAGCCAAAAGCAAAGCCTGATATCAAGATCGTCCCGGGATCTGTGCTGAGACTTCAGAGCAACAAGGAAGGCTATTGGGAAATCACCCAAATTCCTCAGGCTGAGGCCGCTTTTATTGCGACGGAGTACAACACCGGCACCATCAAAGCAATGGTCGGCGGCTATGACTTCGCCCTGAATAAATTTAATCACGTCACTCAAGCGTGGCGTCAGCCGGGCTCGTCCTTTAAGCCTTTTATTTATTCAGCTGCGATCGAGAAAGGATTTTCTCCGCAGACAGTCATCAATGACGCTCCGATCGTCTTGGATCCGTCTGAAACCGGCTTTAAGAAGTGGAATCCGAAGAACTTCTCCGGCAAGTTCAGCGGCCCGATCATGATGAAGGACGCCTTGAAGAAATCGCTAAACCTCGTTTCAATTCGAATTCTTCAGGCGATCACGCCTCGCTATGCAGTGGACTTCATCCAGCGTTTCGGCTTTGACTCGGATAAACATCCGCCGCATTTGTCTATGGCCCTCGGTGCCGGATCCGTTACTCCGTGGCAGATGGTGGAAGGCTTCTCCGTTTTTGCCAACGTCGGCAGAAGAACAGAACCGTATTTGATTTCCAAAGTCACCGATGCTTCCGGCAAAGTCCTGATGCAGTCGACCGCGGAAGCAGAAAAAGTAGCCGGGGTTGAAGCGCTTGATCCGCGCAACGCTTACATCATGCATCAGATGCTGCACGGCGTTGCGACTTCCGGTACAGCAGCACGCGCAACCGCCATGCTTAAAAGAACGGATATTGCCGGCAAGACCGGTACCAGTAACGATGCGTTTGACGTATGGTTTGTCGGATATGCCGGCGACCAGTGTGCGGCCGTCTGGATGGGCTTTGACCAGCCGCGCAGCTTAGGCCGCAGAGCTCAAGGCGCAGGCTTAGCGCTTCCGGTCTGGATTGATTACATGAGAGAAGCCATTAAGAATGAGCCGAACGTCGTTCGCAAAGCGCCTCCGGGCGTAACGGAAGAAGGCGGCAATCTCTACTACACCAATCGTAAAGACGCCATTCCGAATCTCGGACTCGATCAGCCGGCTACCGATGATCCTATCGGAGCTCTGATCAATGACAGCTCCGTCAGAGGCCAGATCTTCTAATCTCTTCTGCGGACAAACAAGG
>OHAM01000820.1_pt1 | contig 21329 bp, 23 predicted proteins | sample 1577161 | NCBI WGS metagenome assembly OHAM01 (sample SAMEA3541583, study PRJEB24748) | human gut metagenome | biome: human gut; feature: human-associated habitat; material: faeces | place: China | collected 2012
AACCTAAATACCGGACCGACCACGCACAAAAACCGCAGTTGCCCCATTCAGGGGTGGCTGCGGCTTTTTTTGTGCATCAAACACAGAAAGGAGACAGACCATGAATGAGCACAAGCAAACTGATGAAGGTCACCTACTACGACCCCAAAAGCCAAATCCGCCTCCTCTGCTACGCCGACACCGTAGTATGGGACACCAAACCCACGCCGACCCTTACCGCTTTGCGGTTTGGCGGCTACCCGGAGCGTGTGCAGGGACTCGCAGACGCAATTTATGGCGGGGCTACCATCGAAATCGAGGACGGTAAAGACACCTACTCCTTGAAAACCCTCACCAGGCAGTACCGCCGGGAACTTAGCCATGACGGAGTGTACGCAGAGGCTACCCTGATCGCAGAGGATGACGGCCAATCCGCCAAACAGAATGCCGGCGACAAGGATGAGCCGGACAAGGACAAGAACGACGAGGACGACGATCAAATCCAGCAGGATCTCCTGCCGCGCAATACCTACATTTTCTGCACACCGGGGGAACGCCGGGAGTTGTTCGACGCGGTGGACCAAAAGACCGCCGTTCCCATGATCCCGGAGTACCAGGATTATGTCCTCACGGAACTGCAAAAGAGGAATATCCTGCGGCCACTTCAGGTCAAGTCCCTGTCCCGTAAGCTGGAGGCGTGGCTTCTGCGCTGTGAGGAGAAGGACAAAAACATCGTCGCGGTCATGGAGGATGGACTCAAAAGCGGAGCGATCTCCATTCCGGGTGCGACCGTCGGCCTAAACCCGCTGGACGAAATCAACTCTATCACGGAATACCTCAATACCTTCGGCGTTACCGTGGCGGAGCGGATCAAGAAGCTGTTCGTACCGCTCTTTGACCCTGCAACGGAATCTCTGTCCCCGGAAGTGCTGGCAATCAACCAGTACATTGAGGATCACGCCGGCTATCCCCTCTACGACGCCCAGCTTGCGGTGGCAGAGGCCATCAAGCGCCAGCTGGAGCGGAGCAAGGTGGGGCTCATTGTGGCAGAATGCGGCTCTGGAAAATCTAAGATTGGAGCGGTATCCATCGCCGCAACGGCTGCGGGACTTCTTTCCCACCAGATGTCCGTCAAGGTGAGCAAGACTTTTAACCTGATCCTGTGCCCCTCCCATGTAACCGAGAAATGGGTGCGTGAACTGGAGGAGACCGTACCGAATGCCTTCGCCGCCGTAGTCCATACCCCTGCGGAGCTGGATCACCTGTACCAGATGTTTGAGCGGGGGAACAAATTCTGTTTCGCCGTCCTCTCCAAGGAAAAGGCCCGGGATGGCTACATGAGGGCCCCGGCGGTCATTTACCGGCCGTGGAATCGCGAGGCGCTTCCCATTGAGCGCAATCCTCCGCTTCACGATGGGGCGGACATAGACGGCAACCCGCACAAGCCGGTGTTCTGCTGCCCGGAGTGCGGCGCCGTGGTCATGGCCGAATTTACACAGGACGGCGTATCCTATCGGGTCCCGGCCAAGTCCTACTATTTTCGGCGGGAGCACAGCGGCAATCACAAATGCGCCGCCTGCGGCGCCCCTCTGTGGTCAGCCCTGAATCCGGATGCCTGGCGTAGGCAGAAAAAGTGGGCCAAGATCGGGGATTACGGCTTTGTTTACCGCCCGCTGGTCTATGAGCACTTCAAAAAAGCCGGCGGAGAGGGTCAGCTCCAGAAGCTCTATGAGATTCAAGACCACCCGGACGCCTGCTTTCCGGCCAGAGGCGCTTACCGCGCTTATGCGCTGAGCTCCTACATCAAACGCAAGTACAAAGGCAAAATCTATGGCCTGATTGTGGATGAACTTCACGAATACTCCAATAAGTCGGGCCAGGGAGAAGCCATGGCCGAGCTCTACGGCACGGCAAAAAAGGTGGTAGGCATGACCGCCACCCTGATCAACGGGTACAGCTCGGGGATATTCCATCTCCTCTACCGGATCTGCCCCGCACAGATGCGCAAGGACAACAAACGGTATGAAAATCCCTCCAAATTTGATGCGGAGTACGGCGTGATCCAGAACACCTATGTGGAACAGGAGCCGGAATACAATTCCAACCGCCGTACCGTGCAGAGCAAGAAGAACTCCCGGCTTCTGCCGGGCGTCTCGCCGCTGGTCTATTCCCGCTTCCTGCTGGACAAGGCCGCGTTTCTTTCCCTGACCGACATGGGCAAGGACCTGCCGGAGTACGAGGAGATCCCTGTTGCGCTGAAGATGCCCGCAGCGGTGGAAGCAGAGTACAAGGAAATCGAAAAAGAACTCAAATTTGTCCTGAAAAATGACAAAAAGGCCGCAAAGAAAATTTTGTCCGCCTATCTCAATCTTCTGACCGCCTACCCGGATCAGCCCTATGAGCAAAAGCCCGTTTATCATCCTTTGGACGGCCACCCGATTGTAACACCGGAAGACACAGTGGCTCCCGGTACAATCCTCCCTAAGGATGAAGAGGTGCTGAATATCGTGGAGCGGAAGATTGCCGCAGGGGAAAAGGTGCTCATCTACACCAACTGGACGCGGCTGGACAGCCAGATGAGGCTTCAAACGCTGCTAACCGCCCGTGGGTGGAACACCATCATTATGCCGGCCAAGGTCAAACCGGCAAAGCGGGAGCAATGGGTAGCGGACCGGCTCAGCGCCGGGCTCCAGGTCCTGATTGCAAATCCGACCCTTGTGCAAACGGGCCTTGACCTGAACGCTTTTACCACGCTGATCTTTTATGACACCGGCTATAAGCTGTTCACACTGAGGCAGGCCAGCCGGCGGAGCTGGCGGATCAACCAGACCGCCCCGCGGGTAGAGGTCTATATGTTTTACTATCGGGACACCATGCAGCACAAGGCGATCAAGCTCATGGCCTCCAAGCTGGCTGTGGCGGGAATTATCGAGGGCTCGTTCTCAGAGGAGGGCCTTGCCGCCATGTCCGAGTGCGAGGATATGACCACCCTGATGGCCAAGGAGCTGATGCTTGGCATCAAGGACAGCGTGGAGGATGTTTCCGCCATGTTCAAGCGCATGGCAAATCTCAAACCTCAGGCCGCCGCATGGTCTATTTTCGCGGAGGCCCCCACCGCCCAGGATGAAACGGTACTGGTAAAGAAAGCAGTCAATGAGCCAATCGTGGAATTCACCTTTGGAAATCCAGTCCCGCTCCAGACGCCAAAGCCGGTTATCGCGGCAACACCTGTTTCGACACCTATGCCGAAGGCCGCAGTCAAGCCCCACGCAAAGCGCAAGTCGGCCAAGGCTGTGATCAGTGAGGACCAGATCCCGCTGTTCAAAATTGCATAAAGGAGAATGACCTATGAATGATAATCCTTTTGAAATCAAGGAGGAAGCGTGCGCTTCCTCCCCGGACCACCGCCGCTAACCGGCTGAACTTTGAGCCGGACAAACACGATTGGTATTTTCCATCGTCCCACCACTACCAGCTCCAGAGCGAGTTTCCACTGGGCATGACTGCTGAGCAGTTTTACAACGCGCTCCAGGAGGAGCCGGTGGAGAGTGTGCTCAACGGCACGCCGCTGAAAAATGGCGAATTGATCGAAATTGACGACGGCCTGGCTTCTCATTTCTTCTACTGTTATAGCCAGAGTACCGTCCTTCCGGCAAAGGTGTTCGGCCTCGAACATGAGGGAGGCGCGCACCATGCCTGAGCACACCGCCGCTCCAAGTGAGCAGACAGCACCCATGCGGCTTGCTAAAATCCTGGATAGCTTTATCCCGGGGATGCACGACACTCCCTGCAGAATCGCTATCTTTACCGATGGCCGCAAAATCAAAGTATTTGAAAAGGTCTATTTCCGCAGGCCGGCGTTCGATCCCCCGCTTCCGCAGACCTGGGAACGAAACTACTGGCTGGAGCGGTATCAGACTCCGCAGGCGGTGGAAAACCATCTGCAAAAAAATGGACTGTTAAAGGAGAATAGCCATGAATGAGCATCGAAACTGCACTTGTCCCGCCTCAAAGAGCGGGAGTTTCCAGATCGCCACAGACCATTACAGCCGCAACTTCATTCCTACGGGCTGGAAGCTGGAGTACACCTCTCTTGAACAGCACGAGCCACAGCGGTTTCTGTATATGACCGGCTGGTGCCTGCGCTGTGGTGGGCAGGACCTGCAAAGCGGCATATCTATCCCGGATGAGCTTTCCGGTGACGCTCTCCTGGAGCGTATCTATCGGGAGATGGAACACTACCGTCCCTTTGAACACCGGCGCAGTGACGGTACATATCCCGAGTTTGTGGAAAAGCTGAATTACATTGTCCAGAAGCTCTTTATGGCCCTGCGCAGGGACGGCCGGCTTGCCATCCTGGTTGGGGACATCCGCACCAAAGGGAGTTTCTACTCTATGCAGCATGACCTTATGCGCGTGGGACAGATGGAAGCGTTCATCGTAAAAGGGCAATACAACTGCGTCAGCGACACCCGCAGCTACAAAAAGCCATTCATCCCTGTGGTAACGGAGTATTTGCTCCTTTTCCATAAACAGGATGCACTCTTTTTCCCTTTCGCGGTGCGCCGGGAGACCACCGTGGATCTACGGAAGGAGGACATCCCTGGCTTGACTTGGCACCACCTGATTCGGTTGACCATGGAGGAGCTGAGCGGCCGCGCCAAGCTGTCCGACTTGGGAGACCGTCTGGCCGCTCACCCAAAAGCAAAGAAAAACCCGCATTTTCGGGATCGCATACGGGCCACCGCCTATGAGCACCCGGGACAATATATTTCCTGCGGAAACGGCTTCTATGCCCTGAATTATGCCGTGGCCTAAATCAAAAACAGGAGGCAGAGATCTCAATGAAGATCACAAAAGAAGAGAAGATGTATCTTGAACGCTGCGGATATGGCAGAAAAGACTTCGCCCAGATCCAAGAAGCCACCAGAAGAGACAAAACAACTTACGAGATGGACGGCGCCCCTATTACCAGAGATGAGGCCGTCACCCGTTTGGGCCGCCTGGACTACCTATCCGGTATCGCCAGGAGTGCATTTCACTTCACAGCCATGCGTATCACGGAGGACGGGAAAGTAATCCTGTTCGACTCGTCCAGGCTGTTTGGAAAGGAATAGTACAATGGACAATCCATACTTAAAAGCTCAATGCCAAAACATGGTCTCCGCCCTCGCCGCCTTTTCCACAGCCTGCGAACTGGCGGCCTATGAAGATGACGGGTCCCTTTCCAAAGAGGAACTTCGTCAACTGCGGAGAATCCACGCCGCTGCCGCCCGTTTTCAAGCGGAGCTTCAGCGAGAAATGGAGAAGCGCCATGTCCCAACCGCCAAGCGCCTCTCCGCTGGATGCAGGTCACAGAAGGACGGTGAATACGATGCTCTTATCTGAGCCTGGAAAAGTCATCCGCTGCGCAGATCACCTCCAGGTTTTACTGGCGCTGCCCGCGGAGACCATAGATTTGATTCTGGCCGCTCCAGGCAAACAGGAGTTTTTTCAAAAAGGCCGGCCATCCGATTACCTGTTTCGGAGGACTGCGGTTGAGCTCTTACGGGTTTTGAAGCCGGGCGGGGTGCTGGTCTGGCATGTCCCCAATGAGCGCGGGGAGGCCACCTTTTCCACCGCGCAATTCCGTCAGGTAGTCTACTTTCAATCAATCCAGTTGAGACTGATCGACACCATCCTTGTGGAAAAGGAAAGGAACACGCCGCCCACCCCTGTCCGATATGGAGACGCTTTTGAGTCCATGTATATCCTCGCAAAGGGCAAGCCCAAGACCGTTCATATTTTGAAAGACAAGCCCAACAAGTGGGCAGGTACAAAGACCTGGGGATGCCTCACCAAGCGTGAAGTGGACGGCACGCTCACTCCAAAAGGCCGAAAGACGATTCAGAAATTCGGCGCCCGCACAAATGTCTGGCACTACGGCACTGTTTTACCGATGGAGAGCGAGCTGTTCGGCGGCAAAGCTGTGAGCCTATCAGAACGGCTGGCCGAAGATCACATCCGGACCTGGAGCAACGAGGGTGATCTGGTGCTCGCTCCATTTGACAAGGACGGCACCGTGGCAAAAATAGCGCCGCTGTTGGAGCGGCGCTGGCTGTCGCTCCAAAATGCGGCAGACTGCGATGGCCTGAGAGACAACGCGGGATAAGATTGATCCCGAAGAGGATTTCGATCATAACAGGACTTTGAAAATGACAAAGGAAGGAAAGTAATATGCGTACTTATTTTCGCTCTTTAAGCGATGTGCTGGGCTCTCCCCTGGCACAGACCGCGCAGACATTCTCCCCCCGGCACGCCGGCGGACATCGGGTGCTGAAATCAACCAAACTGGAGGACGCGGCATACCGGGACCTGCGCCGGGGTGATAACGAGCTGGATGCGCTGGAAAAAGCCTACGGCGAAAAGCTGTCCACCTTTCCCGCTCTGAGCAGGGACATCTATCAGAGCTTTTATTCCCTGAATGTGCGGCGGCAGCCAGAAGATGCCATTTCCGAGCAGGCCCGCCGCTTCAATGCACCGATCCTAAATGAGGTGATGGACGGCGAGGACTATCCCGCCATCAAAGCCGCCTGTGAGGGGCGGCAGCTCCCCGCCTATGAGGCCGCTTCGGAATTTATCAGTCAGGTGGCTGGAAACCTGGATGAGCTGCTGGAAAAAGCCAGTGGAAAAAAAGGGGCGCTGAATACCCTGGAGCGCCTGGAACAAAAAAGGGACAGGAGCATGGAGGAGCTTCAAAAACTGATGAAGCAAATCGCACAGGCCGGCCCTGAGCAGCTTCCCGAACTGGAGAAGCAGGCCGTCAAGGCTGCCAATCAGGCCCAGAGCCAGGTCAACCAGACGGAAGCCGTGGGCCATATGGTCCGCGACCAGATGCTCCAAAATAAAGAGGCCGTCTCCGGCTGTTTTGCACAGGCGGTACGGGCGGCGGCACAGAAAGCCGAAAGCGTTTCGTCGGCGCTTCTGGCCTGGGGCTACGGCCCTGACAGCAATGATCCGGAGCGGAGAGCGGCGGACCTGGAGTTGGCCGCCCGCGTCGGCAAGAGTCCCACGCTCATGGAGGTGGCCCGCTATCTGGGGCGCCTGAAGGAGCTGATGGACGGCAAGCGCAAAAACGGCTATGCCTATGGCCGCGGCGAGAAGTACAGCCTGGAGCTGGGCGGCGACATCAACAGGGCCATTGCCTCGGAGTTCGCCATGCTTGCCGCGCCGGAGACGCTGCCGCTTTTCCTGCGCAAGCTCCAGCGAAAGGCACTCAAGCAGTACCAGCGCCGGGAGCCCATCTGCAAGGGAAGCGGCGACATCATCTGTATGCTGGACGAGTCCAGTTCTGCGGAGAGCCAAGCACCCTGGTGTAAGGCGGTGGCCCTGGCCCTGCTGGACATTGCCATGCGGGACCAGCGCCGGTTTGCCGTGATCCATTTTGCCGGGGTTGGAGATGTTCAGACTGATCTCTTCCTGCCGGGGCAGTACGACCGTGAGGATGTTCTGCGCTGTGCCGAGACCTTCCTAAACGGAAACACCGACTACGAGACGCCGCTGCGGGAGGCCCTGCGCCTCATGGAGCAGGAGGGCTTTGAAAATGCCGACATGGTGTTCGTCACGGACGGTGAATGTGTTTTGCCGGACAGTTTCCTGGAAAAGCTGAAGGCGGAACAGTCCGCCAGAGGCTTCCAGATCACCGGCATCCTGCTGGATCAGGAGGACGCCGGGTTTGAGTTCAGCCTCCGGGAGTCCTGCACCAATGTCTACCGCACCAGCCAGCTCTCCCGCGATCAAATCGCGGAGCAGCTGGTGGTGAGCCGGGTGGCATAGCGGCGAGAAAACATCTTATTACACAGAGAACACGGACGGAGAGTTGCGAACTATCCGTCCGTGTCACTCTGCCGCCAAAGGCGTCTCGCCGCGAATCTCCAGACTTGCCTCATTCACCATCTCGACTTGATTTATCTCTAAAATCTGATTATACTAACAACAAATACAGAACTTAAAATCGCTTTGGAAAAGGAGTGTGCCGCATGGATCACAAGCTCCGGTTATATCATGTTGGTCCTATTCAAGAATGTGATTTGGACCTGAACGACTTCACCGTTTTGACTGGCCCGCAGTCCAGCGGAAAAAGCACCGTTGCAAAAGCCGTCTATTTTTTCAGGACGGTCAAACAGGATATTTTGAATATTATCATGCAGGGAGGCCCGCAAGCAGTATCGGACCGGGATGACGCTTCCTGGTCCATGGTCTTGGAACAGCGCCTGAAGAACAAATTCCTGCAGCTTTTTGGGACCTCCTGGGTCATGCCGCTGGATATGAAGATGGAATACACCTATAAAAAGAATGTCTCTATCCGGGTATCCCTGACTGAAAATTATGATGATCCCCTGAAAAACTATATCGAAATTGAATTTAGCGGCTCTGTGAAAGAGTATTTCACAGAGCTGGGCTGGCGGAATTTTTCCAATATCTCTCCCGGCCAGAGGGACTATGCCGAGAAACAGCTCAGCCAGTTGTTTAATGATCCGTATGAAACCGTCTTTATTCCGGCCGGGCGCAATTTGATTACACTGCTGAGCGCGCAGCTCAACTATATTTTTACTTCGCTGGAGGAGTCCCAACTCCGTAATATCGACTATATCACCAAGCGATACACGGAATTGATCCTAAAGCTCAAGCCGACCTTCGGCTACGGGATGGATGGCGTTATCCGGGAAATTGAGGCTGACCCGATTCGGCTGAAAAAGTACAAGGAGATCAGGCCCGCGGTCAACCTCTTGAGAACAGCCGCGGAGCAGGTGTTGAACGGCAGCTACCGATATACGGAAAATGAGGAGCGTCTATATCTTTCAGACGGCAAATATGTGAAAATCAACCTGGCTTCCTCCGGCCAGCAGGAAGTTGTGTGGCTTTTTAACCTTCTGTTCTATTATCTGATTGAGCAGAGAAAGGTGTTCCTGATCGTGGAAGAGCCGGAGTCCCACCTTTATCCGGCCTCCCAGCAGACAATCTCCCATGTGCTCGCTTTGATGCTTACCAGCGGGAACACAGGCATCGTGACCACACACAGCCCCTATGTGCTCAGCACACTGAACTATCTGATGCTCGCCGGCCAGGTTCCTGTTCAGCGTCAAGAAGAGGTCAAGCCGCGTCTCAACAAGAGGTTTTGGCTTGATGCGGAAAGATCAAACGCCTATTATATTCATGACGGCAAGCTGGAAACGGCTGTGAACGAGGATGATGGGCTGAAGCTGATCAAGAATGAACTGATTGACGGCGCCTCCACTGAGATCAATGCGTTAAGCGATTTCCTTCTCGGATTTTTGTTTTCTGAGGAGGGATAGGTATGTGCTGCAACATCAATGATTTTACGCCGCATCGGGCGGGACAGCACTCCGTATTTACTTCGGCGGAAAATCGCTGTACCCATGTCGGCAAGAACAAAAATAGGCACATGATCCGGCAGTTCAAGGTGGATGGAGAGGTGGTCGCAGCGGGGGATATGTCTCCGCGCTGTGATTATCTCCTTTTGAACGATGATGCAAAGACTTCCTACTACATCGAATTGAAGGGCTCCGATCTGGTCAAGGCCATTGAGCAGATTGAGACTACCGTCGCCATGATTGCCCCCTCCATTCCGGAATATGCAGTCCTGCGCCGTATCGTTTTCAGAACGGGTACCCATGGAATACAAACCAGGCCCGTACTCTCCTGGAAAAGGAAGCATGGAAATACCGTCGTCATCAAAGAGCGGCTTTTAGAGGAAACGATCTGATTCATCTTGCGAAGGATCGGCGCACCGGGGAGTTCAAATTGCCGCCCGGTGCCGGTCCTGCTGTTTTCTCAAAAATAAAAAGCCCCTTGGAGGCGCATCGCATACTCAACGGCAAGTTGCAAGTTCCTTTTTTCTTACTATAATCAAGCAGAAAGAGGTGAAACCAAAATGGCAGACAGTCGCTATGTTCTTATGCACAAAAATACACCTGTGGCCGACCTCCAATTGGATACGGACACCGGTGTGATCCGGTCTGTCGGCCATGTTTATAACGCGCTCCATGTTCCGGTAGGTATCCCTGTGAAAAAGGGAGTCATTGACAGGAGCGCCCTCAATACATGGTGGACCGGCCGGGCCATTCCAGCCAGCCGTGACCGCATCCGGGATGCCCTGCGAGAGTTGGAGTTGGCCTCCACACAACTGCTCCTGGACAAATGCCTGGGGCTAAGCCTGTCCGACCAATATTGGATCTGCCCGACATCCAGCGGCGTGCGCTGGGAGGAGGTAAACTTCTTTCAAAACGCCTTTTCCGATGATGTGGGCAATATCCTGCTCGGCCGCGGCTCATCCAGCGGCCGGGTAAGCCTGATGTCCCCGGACAACACCTCGGACGGTTGGCTGAAGAAAAAGTGGGCCATTCTGGATGAGCGCCGGTGCCTGATGAAGGGCGGAAGCGGCGCCACCCAGCAGGAGCCCTACAATGAGGTGCTGGCCAGTTCCGTGATGGAGCGTCTGGGTATCCCCCATGTGACCTATACGCTGACGGTCCAGGAGGACTACCCGTACAGCGTATGTGAGGACTTTATCACCCCGGAAACCGAGTTGATCCCAGCGTGGTATATCATGCAGACGGTAAAGCGGCCCAATCATGTCTCGGTCTATCAGCATTATATGGACTGCTGTGAAGCCCTTGGTATTCCCGGCGTCCGGGAGGCCGTGGACCGGATGATCGTACTGGACTACCTGATCGTCAACGAGGACCGGCACCAAAATAACTTCGGCGTGGTACGCAACGCTGAGACGCTGGAGTATTTGGGCGCCGCCCCGATCTACGACAGCGGCACATCCCTGTGGTTTGACAAGCCCACCGGCATGGTGGGAAGCGGGCGGGTCACCTGCAAGCCGTTCAAGGACCGCCATGAGGAGCAGATCAAGCTGGTATCTTCCTTTGACTGGCTGGACCTGTCCAGGCTGGACGGTATCGAGGAGGAATGGATGGAGCTGACCAAGGGCTCCCTGTTCCTGGATGAAGCCCGCCGCATTGCTGTGGCCCGTGCCCTGCGTTGGCGCATTGAAACGCTCAAGGAGATCTCCCGCTGCGGCGTCTATGCCGTTCCGGGAACAGGCCATGATGTGACGGAGGATATTCGTTACAGCGGCCAAAGCGAACAATAATATCGGATCAAAGAACACAGGCCGGCAGCTTTGCGCTGTCGGCCTGTAAAACAGTATGGGTTATTTACAAAAATCATTTAGCCTGGTCCCATACATGGGAGTGATGAGGCAGCGTCCGCATATTCTGGGAAACGGAGCCGCACCGCCTCAAAGAAGCAGGACTGAAACCCACAGCAGAATATCTCATCCGGCAGGAATGCCGCAGAGACCCGTTCATCCTCCGGTTGCTCCTGCCCATAGCCGTTCCACAGGTTAAATGCCAGCCTGGTGATTCTTTTGCTCGTACCAGTCTGCCAGCCGTCAGCCAGCGCCTCCGGGCAGATACACCACTCCCGCCAGTCAAATAAACGATGGAAGTGGCTCCTGGTATCTGGGCACAGCCCGCACAGATAGAGGAAAGAACGAAAATAGTTGTCTGGAGTACGCCCGGATGCTGCGGCCCGCTCCAATTTCTCACGGAAAAACGCTTCGTGCGCATCGTCATAAAAATGTACCGTCATGTATTCCTTCGATCTCCTTTCACCTGCCCTATGTAAGAGTAGATGGACACAAGCGCATCCAGGCCATCGTCTCTGCGCTTGAGCAGTGTCCGCGGCGCCAGATGCATTTCCCGCTGTAATTCTCCCCAAGTTTTCCCCTCAAAATAATATTTTCGGATCACTTCGGCCTGTTTTTCTTCTAATTGTGAGACATAGAACTCCAGCTTGGAGATCTGTTGTTCAACGGTATAAAGCTCCTGGGCGATCTCCATAATGGTTTCTTGGTTGAGTCGGTCTTTCTTGTCCCGGAACTGTGTGGCGATACGCATGGTCTTATCTGAGATAAATCCCGCCGGTCGAATGCCGTCGCTCACCGGCCGTGAAAGCGCCATGCTGTCGATCACCTCGCTGTCTGAAATCTTGGCGGGGTGTTCCTGCTCATAGCGAAGCAAGATGACTTTCTTCTTCAGCTCCGGATATTGCTTCAAGTCATCAATTACCTGTTCTCTTATTTTCGTTTGCTCCATGATGATCCCCCCGCCTTTCTTTCTGAAATAAAATTTTTCAGCACAAGGAGACATCATGCGAGGAATTCTTATCCAAGGCAAGAAAATTGGCACCGGAGAATAGGATAGCGGTAGACCAAGCTGTTGCCCTGCCATGGTGGAAAAGTGGAGGCGCAGACCTATTCATATTCCCCCATCTCATTCCATGCTTTGAAAGCAAATTTCGTCGCGATGTGGGTTCTTGTGCCGTTATCCACAGAATAGCGGTGCATCATGGTTTCCTTACGCTCCCAAAGTGGACTTAAAAGAGAATTTGCGGCGGAATATGTGTTATTTCGACATTATGGAGCGAAACAGTACCCGACTCCCTTGACTGTCTTGATATAATCGGTATCTTTAGGAGACAGGCCCATCTTCTTTCGTATAGAACAGATCAGGTCGTTAACGCTCTTACTGCCGTAGAGACTGCTCTCCCTCCAGACCCGTTCATAGATCAGTTCCCTGGAAAAGACGATAGAGGGATTGCTGGCCAGGAAATAGAGGAGCTTGAACTCCAGAGCTGTAAAGGAGAGCTGACTTCCGCGCATTGTGACCCTTTGGCGCAAGGGGTCCATCATCAGATCTTTATAAATGATACGGCCAGGCGGTGCGGCCTCCGTAGGGTATTCATCGGCCGACGGACGGCGAAGCAGGGCACAGACAGCGGCAGAGCACTCCTTGGGACTGTTTTCCGCAAGGCACATATCAAACCCTCGGTTCATAAAAGCCGCCCGAACATCAGATTTACCGATTGGGAACATAAGTAGAAGCGTATTCTTTGCGTGCCGAAGATCCAGCAGCAAACCAATCAGACGGGCAGCATCCTCGGTATCCGCGTCCAGAGCCACTACATCAAAGGTGCGGATCATCATTTGGCTGACCGCGTTTTGGATTGTCAAGGCGATGCAAGGATCAACCCCGTTTTTCCTCAATAAGGCTCGGATGCTCTCCGCCTGTGCTTGGCTTTCCTCAATTAGTAGAATACGCTTTCCTGAAATGACGCTGCTCGTAATTTAATCTCCTTTTTATGGAAAATGGATGTATTATACTCTCCTGAATTATGTTTAATTTCTGATAAATTTCTGTACTTGCGTCACGAGCAAAATGCCGGGAATAATGCCGGAGCACGGTTGAACAGCTTCAATTAAGGAACACCCCCTGCCAAAGCAGGGGGTGTTCCTTTCCAGCTTCTTTTAAGTGTGCTTATTCAGGAGCCGAAAGAATGAGGCGTTACGCCTGCCTCATACCTTTAGCCGCCTCTTTCAGCCGCTCAAAAGACTCCGCGCTGATGATGTGCTCAATCCTGCAGGCGTCGGCTTCCGCCACCTTGGGGTCAACCCCTGCGGCAATCAGCTTCTCTGTAAAAAAACAATGGCGCTCGTAGATGCTCTCCGCGACCTCCCGGCCCACATCCGTCAGGCATAGGGAGAAATCCTCATCCATGGTGAGAAAACCGCCGTCCTTTAGCAACGCCACCGCATGGCACACGCTGGGCTTGGAAACTCCCAGGTGTCGGGCCACATCCACGGAGCGCACCGTGCCCTTTTTCATATGAAGGATCAGGATGGCTTCCAGATAGTCCTCGCCTGAAGCGTGTAAGGATGCGGGATGCTGTCGCTTGCTGTTCTCCCTCATGCCAGTCTCCAGCCCTCGGCCTGTTCCCGGATCTCAATGAATCGCCGGTAAAGCCCGCCCTGGGCCATGAGCTCGTCGTGGGTACCCCGCTGAACGATGCGGCCGTCCTCCACCACCAGGATCTGGTCCGCGCTCTGGATGGTGGCCAGCCGATGGGCGATGGTAAGGATGGTTTTCCCCTTTGTCAAAGCGGACAGAGCCTGCTGAATCAGGTGCTCATTCTCCGGGTCTACGCTGGCGGTCGCTTCATCAAGGATGACGATAGGCGCGTTTTTGAGCATGGCGCGGGCGATGGAAATGCGCTGTTTCTCCCCGCCGGAGAGGGTGGAGCCGCCCTCTCCAATCACGGTATCATAGCCGTTCGGCAGGGCAGAGATGAAATCGTGGCAGCAGGCGGCCTTGGCAGCGGCCACCACCTGTTCATGGGTGGCGTCCGGGCAGCCGAACTTGATGTTGTTCTCCACCGTGTCATGGAACAGATACACCGTTTGGAACACCATGGAGATGTTTCTCAGCAAGCTCTCGCAGGTAAACTCCCGCACATCGTGTCCGCCCACGGAGACAGAGCCGGCATTCACATCATAAAACCGGGCAACCAAATTGCAGATGGTACTCTTTCCGGAGCCGGAGGGGCCAACGATGGCGGTAGTGGTCCCCTGGGGGGCGGTAAAGGATACATCGTGGAGCACCTCGCGGCCGCCGTAGCCGAAGGACACATGGCTCAGGGCCACATCGAAGCGCTCCGGCACGACCTCCTTTCCTCCCTTGTCAATGAAATCGGTTTGCTCCAGCTCCTCCAGACGGTCCAGCACCGAGTCCGTCACCGACAGGATGTGGGCCGCATCGTTGATGGCCTCCACACTGCCGAAGATGGTAAAGGAGAACAGGGCGATCATCAGGAAATACTGGAGGGGAAGGGCGCCGGCCAGGGCCTGCCAGCCGGCGGTGAGCACCAGCCCCACGGAAGCCGCCCGCAGAGCAAACAGGTGCAGACAGTTCCAGGGGACAAAGCCGAACTCATTTTTGATGCGGATGGCCTTGTTTGCCCGGCAGGCCTCCCGAAACCGCTGGACAGAAACGCCATCCTGGCCGAAGGACTTGACCACCGGCAGACCGTGAATGTACTCAATGGCCGCCCCGGACAGCGCCTCCTGAGCCCGGTGGCTCACCGGGGCGGTGCGGGCGCTCTGGCGGCCGATCCCCCGCAGAGCAAAGGCGGACACCAGCACACCGATCAGCGCCGCCAGCGCGGCAGGCGGGCAGAAAAACGCCACACACAGCAGGATCACGGCCACTTGGATATAGCCGTTCACCACCGCATCCACCATTTTCATGCTCTAGAGCTCCAGGGTGCTCAGTTCGGTGGTGAGGGCTGCCAAAATGTCTCCCAGGTCGTTTTTGGCGAAGTACCCCAGGGACACCCGCTTGAGCACATTCCCCAGCTCCATCCGCTGCTCTGCCGCCCGTTCCGTGCCGATACTCTCCTGAAGCCGGTTTTTCCAGTAGGTGAAGAAAAACCGCAGAAGAATCAGCACCACGATCCCGCCCAGGCACAGCCAGGGAAGGTGCGGAGACAGGCGCTCCTCTCCCCAGGCGTCCACAATCAGCTGTCCCAGCGCCCAAGCCGCCAGCACCACCGGCCCGGCGGTGCACCAGGTGGCGAAGAAGGAGCACACGAAGCCCAGCACCATTCGTTTCCGGTAGGCTCCGGCCCACCGCATGATCCGTCCTACACTGTGAAACATCTCACTGTCCCTCCTTTGCGCCCGATGTAACTGCCCAGCCTTGGGCTCCGATGTGGGCCTGCCACAGCTTCTGGTAAAGCAGGCAGCGGCGGAGCAGCTCCGCCTGGGTGCCCTGGTCCACGATATGCCCCTTTTCCAGCACCACGATCTGATCCGCGTTCTGGATGGTGCTCAGGCGGTGGGCGATGACCAGCAGGGTCTTCCCTTTGGAGAGGGCCATGATCGAGCTCTGGATTTTGTCCTCATTTTCCGGATCGGTAAACGCGGTGGCTTCGTCCAAAATCACAATGGGGGCGTCCTTCAAAATGGCGCGGGCGATGGCGATACGCTGGCGCTCCCCGCCGGAGAGCTGTCTGCCCGCCTCTCCCGCCGGGGTGTCCCAGCCCCGGTCCAGTCGGGCCAGAAACTCCTCACACTGGGCCGCCCTGGCCGCCGCCAGCACCTCCTCGTCCGAGGCGTCCGGCTTTCCCAGGCGGATGTTCTCCTTGAGAGAGCAGTCAAAGAGGAAGTTGTCCTGGGTGACGAAGCTGATGGCCTGGGAGAGCTGTTTCAGAGGCATTTCCCGGATGTCCCGCCCACCCAGGGTGATGGAGCCGGCCGTCACATCCCAGAAGCGGGCAGCCAGCCGGGCGATGGTGGACTTGCCGCCTCCTGAGGGCCCTACCAGGGCGGTGAAGCTCCCCTGGGGGATGTGCAGCTCCAGGTCATGGAGCACCTCCGCGCCCCCCGTCCCGCCATAGGAAAAGGCCACATTCCGAAACCGGATGCCGCTGCCGTCCAGATCCGCCTCCTGCTTCGCCTGAGAGAGCTGGGGCAGGTCCAGCAGCTCCCGGGTGTCCTTCACCGCAAACTGCATACTCTTCATGGAGTTGATGAATGCGGTAGCTCTCATGAGCGGGGAGACGATGCCCAGGGCCATCATCAGGCAGAGCGTCACCTGAGCTGGGTCCAGCACCCCGGTCTGGTAAAGATAGATGCCCACCGGGAGGGTCCCCAGCAGGGTGGTGGGCAGGATGGACAGGCACAGATTCATGGAGGCCCAGGTGCAGCGGAACCAGTTCAGGGTAAAGTCCCGGAAAGAGCTCACAGCCTGGGCGAACTTGGCGTAGGATCGCTCCCCCTGGCTGAAGGCCTTGACCACCTGGATGCCCTCCACATATCCCACGATGACGCTGTTGACATGGTTGTTGGCCGCCATATAGGCGGCATAGTTCTTGTTGTAGGACCGCATCCCCGCCGCCATGGGGACCAGGGCCACTGGGATGGTCACCAGCAAGGCCAGGCCCATCCGCCAGTCGATGGCGAACATGGCGATGACGACCGCCAGGGGCAGAAGCAGGTTAGAGCTCAGCTCTGGGATCATGTGGGCCAGGGGCGGCTCCACATCCTCGATGCGGTCCACGATGGTGCTCTTCATGGCCCCGATGGGCCGGGATTCCACCTCGCCCAGGGGCGCCCTCATGAGCTGATCTGCCACCTGGAGGCGAAGGCCCTCCAGAATGGTATAGGCGGATACATGGGCCAGCATGGTGGACAGGGCATAGCCCGCCACCTTGACGGCGTAGCCTGCCAGGCACACCCCACACCACAGCAGGATGCCCTCCAGGCCCGCCCGACGCTCCACAAACAGCCGCAGGATTTGATAGACTCCCAGATACGGCACAAAGCCTCCTGCCACGCTGACCACCGCCAGGGCCACCGAGGCGGCCATTTTGCCCCGGCAGGGTCCGGCATAGGAGAGCAGGATGCTCAGCCAGGTCCGTTCTTTCATCGGCAAGACTCCTCTCAAAAGAAATGACTGCGATTTGCTTTCGCTAACCGCAGCCATTGTAACTGATAAAAAAGCTCTTTTCCGCTCCGCTCCGCCGATCCTGTCCCGTTTGGACAGAAGAATTTATTGTCCCTCCCGGCGGTATTCCAGGGGCGTTTTACCCTTTACCGCCTTGAACGCGGCGGCAAATTTGCTGGCGCTGTCATACCCTACCCGGCCGGCGATCTCCGCCACGCCGGCATGGGGCTCCTGCCGGAGCAGGAGGGCCGCCCGGTCCATGCGCAGGCACCGCATATAGGTGTTGATGGGCTGGCCGTAGACCGATTTGAAGCACTCTTTCAAGGCCGTGGTCGGGATGGAAAAGCGCCGGGACAGCTCAGTGATGGTGTAGTGACGCTCCAGATCCCCGGTCAGCAGGCGGTGAATCGCTTTCATTTTCTCCACCTGCGTCTTGTAGAAGTAGGGCTTCTCCGACTCCGCGGGCAGTTCCAGGGCATCCAGATAGAGGAGCAGTTCCAGCGTCTTGATGCGGAAATAGGGGAGCTTGATCTGTTCCGGTACGGCATAGAGCTCCTGGAAGATATGATCCAGCGAAGGGGCCCCGTGGAGTACCTTGGGGTGGGGGCCGGAGCAGTATTTGTCTCGGAGGCGGTACAGGTCCACCGGAAAGTCCCGCACCCATTCGGCCAGGGCCTGGGCTGCCCGAGGCAGCTCCAGCCCCACCGTGATCCCGTGATAGTGGGAAAGTGGAAAGACAAAGTGCCCCCGGTGCTCCAGCCGCCGGTCCAGCTTCAGGTCCCCCGCTTCCACATAGGAATAAGCATCCGGTCCCGCCGGGTACTCCATCCGTCCCTGGCGGCAATAGTCGATGCACAGCAGATCTCCGGTAATGGTCAGGTCGGAGTCGTAATCCTCCATGTGGAAGTCGTTATACATCAAAGTGATCCCGGGGTACAGGTCGTACTGGGTCATGCTCCCATCCCCGGTGCCGCCCATCATCTGAAAGACCCGGCAATGATCATTTTCCACCACCACTTTTGGAAAGCCATTTCCCGCTATCATCTGCTCCAGCATAGTTCCCCTCCTTACAGATGCAGGACCCGGTCACAAGCCTGCTGCAAAAACTCCTGGTCATGTGTTACCACCAGCACGATGCGGCCCTGTCGGGCCAGATCCCGGATCACGCCGGACACCTCCACCATCCGGGCATAATCCAGGCCGCTGGTGGGCTCGTCAAAAATCAGCACCGGCTTTTCCGACAGCAGCGCGGTGGCCACCGCCAGCCGCTGTTTCTGTCCGCCAGAGAGCGCCATGGGGTGCCGCTCCCGAAAGGACAGCAGTTGAAGGCGATCCAGCACCTCGGCGATTTTTTCGTCCGGTGCATCCGGGGCGGATATTCGACACTCACCCCACACGCTGTCCGAAAAGAGCTGGTGGTTTACATCCTGCATCACGCAGAAGGCTGCCCGCTGCCGCTCCTTGCGTCCCAGGGGGCGGCCGTGAAGCCGGACAGTCCCTGCCTGCTCCCGCAGCAGCCCGCACAGACAGCGGGAGAGCGTGGTCTTACCCACGCCGTTGGGCCCGGTGACAGCCACTACCTCACCCGGCCGGACGGAAAAGGACAGCTCACGGAACACCGCCTCTCTTTTCTGAAAGGCGCAGGTCAGCCCCTCCACAGAGAGGCCTTCCCCGGACCCGGCCGGCTTCGCCGGTGGCAGGGTACAGGGGGCCGATGACAGCGTGCGCAGGCCCAGCCTCTCCCGTTCCTCATCAGTCAGCCGCTGAAACTCCTCACGGGTGAAGCGCCGGGACAGGCTCCCCTGCCTGATATACCATGCCTGGTCGATCAGGTCGGTAAGAAAGTAGAGTCGGTGTTCGGCAATGACCACCGTGCGCCCCTGCCGCTTCAGACCGGCGATCTCGTCGTGAAGGCGGGCGATGGCCTCCTGATCCAGATTGGCGGTTGGCTCGTCCAGCACAAAGATGTCCGGGCCCATGGCGTAGACCGAGCCAAAGGCCAGCAGCTGCTTTTGTCCACCAGAGAGCGAGAAGATGCTCTGCCCGCAGAGGCTCTCCAGCCCAAGGGCCTCCACGGTCTCCGCCACCCGGGCATGGATCTCTTCCGGCGGGCATCCTGCGTTCTCCAGCCCAAAGGCCAGCTCGCTGTCCGTGTCCAGATTGAAAAACTGGGACTTGGGATTCTGGAATACCGATCCCACCTTTCGGGCCAGCTGGTGCATGGGCGTCTTGGCGGGGTCCAGGCCGTCCACCTCCACCCGTCCCTCCAGGCGGCAGCCGGGGGTAAAGGCCGGGATCAGGCCGTTGATGAGCTTGGTCACCGTAGTCTTTCCACAGCCGGAGGCACCGCACAGCAGGACACATTCGCCCGGCCGGATGGCGGCGTTCAGGCCGGCCAGGGTCTCCCGGGAGCCGTCATAACCAAAGGAAACATACTCAAATGAGATCATTCCGAGGGTCCTCCTTATTGTACCACAAATGACAGCGCCAGCAACACAAGGCCCGCCGCCATCCCGGCCAGGTCCACCGGGGACAGCCGCAGGAAGACGGCGCTTGTCTTAGGCGCGGGGTCCTCAATTCCCCGGGTCACCGCCGCTGCGGAGAGCTCCTCCGCCGTCTCGGTGGCGGACACCATCAGAGGTATCACCGTGCCCTCCAGTCGGGCCAGCCCCCGGACATCCCGCAACTTCATGGCGTCCCGGATATAGCCCATCTCCTCCCGGATAGCGGGGAAGTATCGCAGAGTCACCGAGACGGCCACGATCAGCCGCTGGGGAACACGGAGCTGGCGCAGTCCCACGATGAAATACCGCAGAGGCGTACATTTCAGCATCAGCGATCCGGTCATCAGGCACGGAAACATCCGGCGGGCGTAGGTGGCAAAAATGGTAAAGCTGGTGGCGATAATCTTGGGAGAGGCGGGCAGGATGTACTGCTGAAAGAGCAGTAGGGCACAATAGCCCACCGCCCATTTGACCGCCATGGAATACTTCCCGTGGGCAGCCATCAGGAGCAGCAGCAGGCCGACCAGTGCCAGCTCCAGCCACAGGGTATGGGAGCGGAAGGCGATGATATTGGCGGCCACCAGAAGCCACAGGCCGGCCCGTGGGTCAAAGATGCGCCGCCCCATCTCAGACAAGGCCTGCCTTTTCAAAGTGCTTGCGGAACATGGCCCGGGCGATAAAGCCGCCAATGATCGCGCCCACAACAGGGGCCAGGAACAGCACCACCAGCATGGAGCTGGACGACAGTGCCGCCAGGGTGTTCACATAGTCTGCGGGCATCCCCTGTTCCGTGATCTGCCGCAGGAAGTCCTCCCGCATCAGCCAGATGGGCAGCGGAGAGCCCACCATGCCCAGGGAGAACAGGACGAAGGACACAAGGTTTCCCCGGATGCTGGTATAATGGGTACAGCCACGGACCAGTTCCCCCAGGCCGCAGGCAATGACAAAGGAGACCAGGATTACCGGGGTGAACTGGCCGGTGACGAAGTAGATCAGCCCGGTGATAAGGCCCATCAGCAGGACTGAACCCACCTTCTGCACCTTGGCGCACATCATCAGGTATGGGATGCCGGTGAACAGGGCGATAAAGCCCGGCATCAAAATCCATAGCAGCGGGTGTAGCCCGCCCAGGAGCATAAAGGCAAAGTTTATGGCAAAGTAGATGGCGGAGAAGATTCCCACGGTGATGACATCCCTGCCGCCCATTCCGCGGCGGCTGTTTGATCCAGACATAGCACACACTCCTTCTTGGTTAGATAATGCTAACCGTTTGAATAAAGAATTGGACGCCATGCGTCCCTCAACATTGCATTATTTTAGCGAAAAGAAATCGTTCTGTCCGCTCCATATAGACGATTATGCTCTGTTTGGACAGACTTTTGTGAAAGCGGCGGGCTATTGTGATCTTGACTCAGATAGAAAAACGCAGTTACCCATATGATATGTACCCAGAATTCTGGACACATAAAAAATTGAATTAGGTGCACATGGA
>OHAM01000871.1_pt1 | contig 20520 bp, 16 predicted proteins | sample 1577161 | NCBI WGS metagenome assembly OHAM01 (sample SAMEA3541583, study PRJEB24748) | human gut metagenome | biome: human gut; feature: human-associated habitat; material: faeces | place: China | collected 2012
ACAGGTCAGAAAGTGTGCTTTTATGCTGTCTTCCCGTCTTACAAAAACAGGTCTTGCTTCGAATTCTGTTTTTATGATCCGGAAGTTTTCTTCGATCTCCCAGCGGCGTCTGTTAATTATATTTATCTGGACGAACTCTTCAACGAAAAAGCTGTTTAATTCAATTACCCATATCCATACTTATAGCAGGTTGATACAAGGTACAGAGTAATGGCCAAATATCGGAGGAATCTTGAGACGTTGTTTTAATTATGGTAAGATAATATTGTACATTATTGGTTATCGAAAACAGATCGTTTGGATCAGGAAGTGTCTGGAGCGTGGCTTTGGCATTAGTGGCAGGAGTAGAATAATTTAAAATGAGTGGGCATTGCCCTGAGATTGATATGATCAGGGGAATGTCTACGGAGAGACTTTCCCTGTTTATATAAAATATTACAGAGAAAGTGAGGAGGATGAATGGATTTTTTTGTAAAACGAAATACGGAGGTGTATGTCAGATGATGGAAGATGAGGCATTACAGGTAATACAGAAAATGAATGTTAAAATAAATGGAACAGAGGATGAAGTAAAGAAAGTTTACGGAGCGCTGGAAGTTGCAAAGAGAGCACTCAAAAAGGGAATAGAGGCTCATCCACTTGGAGCCTTGCATGATGTAAAAAAAGGTACGCTGTATACATGTTCCAGTTGTGGTACCCGTTTGGGATGGGGACCAAATGCAGCGAGACTGGCGAATTATTGTCATGGATGCGGTCAAAAAATCGACTGGAGGGGCACACCTAGAGAGTAAACAATACAGCATTTTAAAATATTATGCCTAAAGGGAGACACGAAAAATGATATTAGAAAGAGAACAGAGAGCGTCCGATCTTGCGACAAAAGCAGACAGAGATATAAGCCCAAAGCTTACAGATGAGCAGTATCATGCTCTTCTGTATTATACATTTAAAGCCGGTTTTAAGCATCCGGCGCAGCTGCTGGAAGCGTTTGTTGGTGATTTAAGTGGATGGCACAGAAATGGATCGGATGAGGAGGAACTTGCAGGCGAATGGTTTTCGCGGGCTTATAGTGGAATGGGCGGTAGTGATTCATTTCTTTACTACCTCTATGACCACCAGGTAGATATAGATGAGCTTGAACGGATTGCGGTTACGTTTGATCACAATCCAGAAGAGGTGTATGACGAAGATCCAGAAGAAGACTACAGGGAGACTTATGGGGATATCTATCCTTATGATTGGTATGAAGATTACCTGATGGATGTTCGTGATGAAATTGATGCTGACCAACGGGAAACCTGCGTGAAACTGATACGTTACCTTCTGGAGAACCAGGTAGACGGCTGCATTGACTGGGGTCATATAGATTTTCAATAGCCACAACCGATTTTGACAGGAAAAGAGGATGGTGGCTGCCTGAAATTTCTAATACCAGTGCGGCATATTCCAAGAGACAGAATTATCGGAAGCCCTCACTTCATATTTATAAGAAATTGAAGTGGGGGTTGGTAATTCATCAGGATATGCAGCGAGTATGTTGCCAGTTTCGATATTGCAATCTTAGAATTGCTTTGTTATAATAATTTCATTAGATTATTTTTTTCAAAGATACCGCTTTTGGCGGTGAGTGAGCCCATATGGGCCTTTGGAGGGAATAGTCTATTTTTTTATATTCAAATCCCGGTTAGCGATAACTGGGATTTTTTTTATTTTAAGACTATTCCAAAAGGAGGAAACGGTGATGGAGCAAATCATCAAACAGAATACGTTCTCAAGAACGGTATTTAATGACAGTAAGCTTGGCGCTTACTACACGGATCCGGTGCATGCCACTAAAATAGGAAGGTTGTTCCGATTGCAGGGAGAATGCTGCGTTTTGGAACCATCGTTTGGTAATGCAGAAGCACTGAAGGCGTTTTTAAGTCAGTGCGAGAGGGCAGATGAAGTCGGTTCTGTCCATACATTTGGTGTGGAACTGAATCGGGAAACCTTTGAGCAGCATAAGCAGGAGATTGAATTTCCAGTATGTGCAGATTTCATTGGCGGGATCCGGGCATCGAACCGGTCATTTACATTGTGTTTTGCCAATCCGCCATATGGCGTAGGCGGAGATGATGGATCAACAAGACTAGAAAGGCTCTTTGTTGAACGCATCTTCCAGTTAATGAAAACGAAAGGATATCTTGTCTTGGTTGTTTCCCTTACCACAATGAACCTGGATGAATTTGCAAAGTCTCTGCTGGCAAGGTTTAAGCCTGTGGCCTTCTATCGTTTTGACGATGAGGAGTTTGCGAAATACAAACAGGTGGTTTTCATTGGTCAGAAGCGTGCATCGATCGGGCTATACCGGAAAGAGTACGAGGAGTGGATGAGTACAAATCCTGGGGCACCGCTTGAGAATATTCCGTACATTCCCAAAGACCCAGATACACGCATGGAAGTTCCCGTATCGCTGGAGAGTGAGATTGAGCTCTTTACAACGAAGGAATTCGATGAGGCAATTCTGCTTCATAATACGAGTGCATTGGTGCCAGTGCTTAAAAAAGCTCTGCAGACCAACGAATATCAGTCGGTTGGCCTTGGAAAGCCAATTGTTCCGCTGAAAAAAGATCTGCTGTATCTGTCTGCGATTGCGGGAGGCGGACAGGGCCTGGCCGGAAATGAAGACCGCGGCGATTTACACCTGCAAAGAGGACAGGCAAAGCCAGTTCAGGTCGAAACTCCGGAGATTAATGATGATGGAGATATTCATTCTGTTTTAGTCACAACACGCAACCAGATCACGCTGCATGTGATTGATAATTTCGGGACGATCCGAGAGTTAGCATAGGGGAGGGCAGTGTGATGAAAAACGGAATGATTAGAATCGGTATGTTTGAGGCTTATCTGGAGCGAATGCTGATCCGGGGAATCAGGGCTGCTTACATCGGTTATTTTACCCGGACGTTACAGGAGGCAAAGGCGATAGCAAGTACGATGTGCACCACCGAGCAGAACACAATCTGGCTGAACAAAAACGGACAGGAGAAGCGGTATAACGTGTTTGGCAGCTATAAAGCTTACTATGTGCCGATCATGCGCGGAAAAGAGCGGTTTTATCATGGAGTGATCTTAAATGCAGCGATTGGAAACGATTTGTTCGTTTCAAAAGAAGAAACTGCAGGAGAAGAACTTTATGAAATTCTGATGAAAAAATATCCGCTGCCACTGCTTAAGTGGTGGGGAAAACCAATCCTTTCATATGCACTGAGAGAGGGTCTGATCAATGCTTATTCCAATCGGCTTCATACGGAATGCGTTGAGACGGAATATTCTCTACAGGGAACGGATGACCTGAAAGAAATGCAGATATATGATCTTGTAACCTTTGATTATGAGGCTTTAAAGTCTGCTATCCAGGTCCTGTTTGAGCAAAAACAGATCTGGATCTCAAAGAAAGAGCAGCGCTCGATCAACTTTAACAGCATGGATGAGTATTTTCGACAGTACGGATCGACGCTCGTGGAAAATCTTGAAAATCTGCTGAGCCCGGAAAGCGAACTGAAAGGTGAGGTGGATGCATTTACCCTAAACTCTATCCGACTTTACCCTCAGCAGGCAGCCATGGTGAATGGTGTTACCACGCACCTCTTAAATGGCGCAACTTTTTCCATCATCTGTGAGGGGATGGGCACAGGAAAGACAGCGCAGGCTGCTGCAATCTGCGAAAGCTATTTTGTGCAGAAGGAAATGCGACGCAGCCATAGAGCACTCAAGGATATTTATATGGATGAGTCCCTGGTAAAATACAGGAATCTCGTCATGTGTCCTGGTCATCTCCTTGAAAAATGGAAAGGGGAGATCGAACGCCAGATTCCATATGCAAAGGCAACGATCATAACCGATTTTTCCCAGTTGCTGGAGATTAGAAAGCGCGGGAGTCTGAGGGTTGGAAAAGAATTTTATATCCTCTCGAAAGATTTTGCAAAGCTCTCCTATAGCTTGAAGCCGGTACCGAAAAAGGAAATTGCTAAGATGGCGTATATGAAGAAATGCAGGAATCCAGACTGCGGAGTAGAAAATATGCCAGTCCGAAAATGCGTTTCCTGCGGCGGTAAAGATTTTGAAAAAGGGACAACTAAGATCGAGACAATCTACGGAATGAAATGCCCGTATTGTGGAGAGGTGCTGGCTGCCTATACAGCGTCCGGCGGGATCGGCGGACTGACAGCCAATGACTTTGCGTATAAAACAGGGCGGAATTCAAACTGCATCTGGTGCGGAGAATCCTTGTGGATGCCACATGTGAAAAACATCGGTGCAAAGATAATCAGCCCCTGGTACCGGGCAACCTGTTATAGAAACAGGGCCCAAAAAGGAAAGACTACGGTCTGGGTACATAAAGAATATGCAAGAAAGTATTACGCAGAGAATGAGACGGAACCAATATCTGTTTCAGAAAGAGATGGGGTAAGAAAGTATTCGCCTGCTTCGTTCATAAAAAAATACATGAAAGGGTATTTTGACATCGCAGTTTTTGATGAGTGCCATGTGTGTAAGGATGGAGACAGTGCCCAGGGAAATGCAATGCACTGCCTGATCAAGGCAACAAAGAAACAGCTTGCACTGACTGGAACCATCGCTGGCGGAAAAGCAGAGGATCTTTATTATCTGATTTACCGGCTGGCACCGTGGAAAATGACGTCGAAGGGTTACCGCTGGACAGATGTTGCAAATTTTTCCAAGCAATACGGAAAAGTGGAGCAGCGCTATGAATATGCGGGTTCTTCCTCAGATGAGGAGCTTGCGGAGAAAGTATCTGCCCGCGGCCGGAGTTTATCGTCACCAAAGACAAAGCCGGGAATCAGCCCTACGATCTTTACAGACTTTTTGCTGGATTGTGCTGTATTTCTTGATCTTTCGGACATGTCATCCTATTTACCGGATCTAAAGGAGATGGTTGTGACCGTTCCGATGGCAAGAGACGTGGCCAGGGATTATTCCATCCTGGTGTCAAGACTGACTGCGTATGCCAAAAGAAGAGAAAGCGGTGGATTTGCGTTACTCAGCCAGGCATTACAGTATGGGCTTTTTTATCCGGATATGCCATATGGCAACGAAGAGATCCGTAATCCGGTCGATGGGGATATTCTGATCAGAGCCGCCCAGCACGATGAATACCGTTCGGGAGAAAAACTGCTTCCGAAAGAAGAAAAACTCATTGAACTGATAAAATCTGAACTTTCGGAAGGCAGAAAATCCGTAGTATTTGCTGAATGCTCTGGAAAAAATGATTGGAACGTCATACACCGGCTCAGAGATATTTTGGAAGCCGCGGGGATCTTTGCCGTCGTTGTGGAAGCGGAGAGCCCGGGAGCATTAAAGCGGGAAAACTGGATCCGTGAGCGGGCAAAGGATGGCGTGGAAGTATTTATCACCAATCCAAAGCTCATCGAGACAGGAGTTGATCTGTGCTGGACGGAAGGCGGGAAGAGGTACAACTATCCGACCCTGATCTTTTATCAGCTGGGGTACAGCCTTTTTACTGTCTGGCAGGCTTCCAGGCGTCACTACCGGATGAACCAGACCATGGAATGCAGAACGTACTATATGGCTTACGAAGGAACCGCACAGGCGAAAGTGATTGAGCTGATCGCGGAGAAGCAGGTAGCAACGGCAGCTATTCAGGGAAAGTTCTCCGTGGAAGGAATTTCTGCCATGGCAGAGGGTGTCGACGCGAGAGTCGCACTGGCGTCAAGCCTGGCAGATCGGGATGTAAAGTCTGGCAATGCCCTGCAAAAGATGTTTGATGTGCTTCACAGCTCGGACAAACAGGCTGAGGCGTATGTGACGATGCAGGTATATGAAGAGCTGCTTGGAAAAGAAGAAGTAGAGCGACGCAGAAAAGCAAAAGAAGATGAGATGTTTGAAAATCTGTTCGGCCAGTGGGATGAAGATTTTATGGATCTACAGGAGCCGGAAAACGAAGAACCGGCAGTGGTAGTGCCACAAAAGCAGCCCATGGTAGGTATGGCAAATATTTTTTCGTTGTTTGATTTCTAAAAAGGAGGACGTTATGAACCGATGCAAAAATGATAAGGCAGATGAGACACGCATGATCCGCTTCATTGATCCGAATTATCGGGAAATGTTTCAAATCCCGGATGGTGCGTATGTAGAGGTGAAGTATCCGAACAGCACAGTCATTGTGGCCTGCAGATATATGGATGAGTATCATCTGCGTTTTGGAAGTGAAGTTTACCATATCTGCGAACTGGCAGAACGTCTGGAACGATGCCAGGCAACGTGTACTCCGGAGCCGGAGATTACGGAAGATGAGTGTGCCTGGAAGCTGGGTAATAAGGGCTATTTATATGTACAGGTATCAGAAGATGGCTATGATTACCAGTTATACCATTCCGATTTTTCAGAGTGGGATGGCGGCCAGGTGGATACGGATGGCACCATGAATGAAGCCAAAAGGATGATTTTGGAAATGTATGAAATGGATACGCAGACGCATGAGCGTATCTCAACAGATGAACTGGAAAATTCAGTAGAAGAGAAAGGGGAAACATATGAGTAAGATGATGATCGTTGCGGCTACCAGCGAAAAGATGTTGGAACTGATGGATAAGATCACGATTGAAGAGGGGGTTATCAGCTTTCTGGCCAGTAATAAGGCAACGGCAAAAGGTTATCCGTGCATGTTTTCCGTAGAGGGAAAAACGACCACTGCCAGCGTGAAGTTCGAGGCCAAGATCAAAGGACTTGATGAAAAGGGCGAGATGATGCCGGTTGAGAAAATTTCGGTTTATCTGCCGGCGCGGTTTGCTGGTTCGGTCAGAGCTGTTGCGGAGCAGACCGACATTGTATATATGCAGTTTGAGGAAAAGCAGGTGACACTGCTTTCCCAAAAACCAGCTATTCAGATCCCGGTAGGCTTCGTGGAAGAACCGACCAAGGTGAAAAATCCGAAAACGGATGCATTTAGCATGAGTATTCCGTTGGAGAAAATCTCACAGTATTTACCCCACATGGCAACTACAAAAAGTGGGATCGGCTTCCTTCCGGTATTATCCGGAGAGGGCCCGATTTTGAAAATGGCATCCACGGATCGCCAGAACACGATGTTAACGGTGGATTTATCTCCAACGATGGTCCGTTTTGAAAGTAAAGACCGGTCTGAGGTAAAAGAGGAAGATTATAAACCTTATGTAGATGCAATTTCGACCTATCTGACGATCCAACCGGGAACACTGATCAGGATTCTGGCATGCAACAAAAGCTATAATCAGCTCGGTATTTCATTCCAGTTTGATGAGGAGCATAAAAACATCATTGGTATCGCTCTTAAGTGGCCGGATGCGATTTATCAGCTTCGCTTGAATATACAGAGCGCTGTTGATAAGCGGATGTATGAAGCGGCTTTCAGAAATACGGAAACCGTGCAGTATGAATTTCAGGCCAACAGCAACAGTTTAAGACGCGCGCTTAGCGTTATGAATGCAGGTGCCCAGAAGGTTGATACGGTAAAAGTTTCATTTGAAGGACAGATGATGAGCATCTCTGACATGAAGAATGATAACTTTGTATCAGCTATTGATGTCAAGACGACTGCGGAAAGCGGAGAGTGCTTTTACGAGAAGCTGTCCCTGTTTATGAATTTTCTGAAACCGTATACGGAAGATGTGAAAATTTATAAGGGCTGGTGCATCTGGACCAAGGATGATGAAAACCATTTCATTCATCTGGTAACGCTGCATACAGGACCGGGCAATCAGTCGACAAAAGGGGAAGAAGATCAGGAAGAGGAAACACAGGAAGAAGAAACGGAAGAAAGTTCCGAAGAAGATTCCAACAAGTAATTTGTTTGTTTATGGGAAAGCTGCTGCATCTGCGGCAGTTTCCCATGAATTTCTGGTTGTTCTGCATATATCCAGTATCCCAACCAAGTTAGGGTAATGGATATGGGCAGAAACTGTTCATAACCAATAGAAAAGATGAAGGAGGACATCAGGAATGTTCAGAAGATGGAAAGAAAATGGAAGGAAGGCACTTCTGACCATGCAGGCGGCAGTCTTAAGTGGAATGATGACGATCTGCTCTTATGCGGAGACGGTCCAGGATGCAAATTGGATGAAAGAAGATGCGACAAGCGGAGGACTTTTTACGGAAGCAATCACGAAGGTGCAGGATGTGTTCCGAAGCGGCTACTCTTTTGCGATTGTGGTGGCTGTGGGACTTTTTGTACTGCTCTTTATCTATGCAGGCGTAAAACTGTCATTTGGTGATACTTCTGACGCAAAGCAGACGAAGCAGAAGATATTCCGGATCTTCGTGGGCATGATCTGTGCGTTTGGGGCAATCTTCTTTGTAAGTCTGGTTTATAAGGCGGCTGGTGATGCGTTCCAGTAGAAAAAAACGGCCAGGTGCATGGATCGGAATTGTTTTAGCGAGTTCCTTTTTGCTGGTAGGTGCGATGAAAATGAGTGCCTATGCGGAACCGGCAGAATCAACTGAAACGGCAGAAATCACAGAGTCTTCAACCGGCGCGGGACTGTCGGATATGGATTTTGGAATGGGAGATGGGCAGATTGAGCTGGATCCATACGATCAGGTATCCGACTTTGGGTTTAGTGACAGCGAAGCGTTACAGAGCCCGATTGCCTCTTTTTACAGTTTATGCCTGTATTTGTCCATAGGCGGTATGGTTCTGTCATTGATCGTAGCAGGAATTAAGCTGGCGGCAAATGATACCGGCCATGGGAAACATCAATTTCTTGACGTGGTTGGAGCGAAAGTGATCGTGTTTTTTAGCATTAGCTGCTTAGTGGGACTTATCAATTTGTTTTTGGGCATGCTGCAGCATTAGAAACGGAGGAATGGCATGGATCAGCTGACAGAACTTAGACCACCGGATTTTACAGATGTGACAAAATGGTGGATCTTTTCAAACAAATCATTACTGGTGTGCCTGGGCGGCGGGGTGATTGCCTATCTTCTTTTTAAAATCACGGCAATGCTCCACCTGGCTTTTCTGGGCGTGTGGTTTGGCGTGATGCTTGAGGCAGGACTTTTTATCGGGGTCACATTTCCGGTCCCTGATTTTGGAAGTTCCCTGCTGGCATTTGGCGGACGTACTGCAGATGAGCTTATCATCAGCCTGATTGCGCATCGGTTAAATCGCAGAACTTATTACAAAGACACGGAATGGGAGGAAGAATTCTAGATGGAAAGTATCAATCATCTTACCAGGCTTACGGCTGCGTTTTTAGGACTGACCATTCTGGTTCTGGGAATAGCTGCTATCTGGCTTATCCGGATGAGAAAAAAGAACTTAAAGACAAAAAAGGCAGAAACAGAAGAAAGAGGGTTGTTTTCCCAGACGGATGAACTGGTACCGATTGATGAGATCGGGCCGGGGGTCATCGTGACAAATGGTGGGAAGAAATTTGTTGTGGTACTAAAATGCGGTGGCAGCGACTTTTACACAAAGCCGATTGGGGAAAAAGTAAGGGTCAAAAATAATTATGCTGCCTTTATTTCAGAATTTACGTCCAGGGTTACATACCGCATATATGGGGAAGACATTAACATGGATGGCACTGTCCGGGAATATGAGAAGATCTTAACCGGTCTTCAGGACATGCTTTTTGAGACGAATGAAGATTATAAAGCTCTCCGGAAAGAATTTGAAACGGTAAAGAGTGATTTTGATTCCGCAGAAACCCGGGAGCGTTCCAAACAACTGCTCCTGCTCCAGAAAAAGATAAAAGCATACAGTTGGCGCATCCGTCATGTGGAAAGCCAGTTAGCCTATATCGCGAAAGTGTCAGGACCGGATGCAGCTAGGCAGAACCTTATTCAGACATATGTACTTTCCTGGAGCGCTCCGCCGGACCTGGCAACGGTCCTAACGAAAGAGGAACTGTATCAGGAAGCTACAAAACATTTAAAAGAAGATATCAAAAAGCTGCTTCACAACCTGGTGGAGTGTGATGTAAAAGCGGTGCCCTGCAGTAAAGCGGAGCTCTTTAATATGCTCCATACGCATTATCACCCGATTACTGGAAATAGGTTCCGCTATGATGATCTGCTGGAGTCCAATTGGGACAGCCGGATCATGCCGTACCGGGAGGACACGGATTTAGAGGAATCCTTTACGGACGAACTGATTGATGAAATGTTATACGGAGGACTGCAAAATGGTTGATTTTCTTATGATGTTCAGTCTGTGCATCTGCGTTTTGTCGGGCGTGACGTTACTGATCGTACATATCGGGTCTAAGAAAAAGCAGAAAAAAGAAGAGGCGGAAGAGAAAACAGGATGTACTGTTTTTCATAGCGGGACGAAGAATGTGCCAAAGCCCATAAAAGAGCGTGCCGGGATTTTACAGGTGCTTGCGCCGGATGGTGTGAATACCATGCCGGTATCTTACATGACGCTGGATGATAACGGGATTGAACTTTATTATGCCGGTCTCTATATCGACAAACTTCCTGTAGAGGGCCGGTTTGCCCATAGTTTTGCCGGGATCTTCAATATGGATTATGTGGAGTCCACGGTCATCATAGACCCGCTCTTAGAGGAATCCCAGAAAAAGATCAACCGCCGGATCCGGTCACTGGACATGGAACGATCCGGGGAACGGGACAGAAACAGGCTCAGAATTTTGGATGGAAAGATTGCGGATGCAGAGCGGTGGGCCAGACAGATCGACTCTGACCAGTCAACCCTGTTTGAAACATATTTTCTATTCTTGATCCGCGCGGAAAGCTTAAAGCTTTTAACAGAGCGGATTTCAGAGTTTATTTCCAGGGGAAAGGGGATCGGTTTTCGTTCCTGTTATGCGATGCATAAGGAAGCTTTTTTAACATCCCTCCCACTTAATGAGATATTTGAAGCAAAAATATCTGTCGGTAAAAATCTGAGTGTGAGTAAAAAGCCGATCAAGGGACATATTTTAAGCCAGGCATATTTATCCCTGATCTTTAACCACACGACGAGCGAATATTTTCACGAAAAGGGCTGCGTATTTGGGAGGTCTATCTTCAGTGGAATGCCGGTTACGTTTGACCCGTTTGATAAGACTCATTTTTCCTACGGAGCCGTGATCGCGGGGCAGTCCGGATACGGAAAGTCGGCCACCGTGAAGCAGCTGTTTTCCAGACAGGTGGATTTCGGCGTGCATATTGCGAATATTGACTATGAACCTCTCCCTGGCGATGGAAAGAGAGGTGAGTATTCCATAGTGGCGGAAGCTGTAGGCGGAGTCAATTATCTGATCTCCAATTATTCCGACTCCCAACTTAATTTTTTCGAGATCAGCGATGAGTATGAATATAACCGGGCAACCGGAGAGGAGATACCAACGCTGTATCTGGAAGAAAAGATCGTGGACATGACGAATATCCTGATGGTACTGGCAACCAGTTTTACGACCAATGGCATGGTTGGTGAATTTGAGCCGACGGAATATTCCCGCATTAAATCCATTATTTCAAAGAATGTAAGGAAAATCTATGCTGACTGTGGCCTTCGGGATAAGGATGCAGCGTCTCTTTATGAAACGGTGCCAGCATCCGGAGGATCCTTTGGGTCAGGGCGGAGAAAGAAGCGGCTGCCCCAGATGCATGATTTTTATCGTGCAATATTATTGGATGCGCGGGAGAATGTGGACAACTTCAAAGAAAACGCGTTCTCCCTCCTGTTGGATATATTTGAGGATCGCGTGCGTGAAATGTATTACTGTCCTCATTGCATGAAGGAATTCACAAGAGAAGAGCTGTCCACATTAAAAAGAACCGAGAGAGGTGCCCATGTCTGTAATAATCATGAAGAAGGCAAGATCTATTATCTGCGGGAAATTCATGGCAGTCAGGCATACCTAGATTGCCAGTCCACGCTTTCTATTGATATGTCGCTGCCGTTTCATAATTTTGATCTGTCGCAGATCACAGATGAGACGGAGCGTATTAACATGATCATGGTCGTGCAGTCTTATATTGAAGAAAACTTTATCAAGAAAAACTCTACCAATCCGAATAAGGCCCGGAAACTCATAGTGTCCACCGATGAGGCACACCGTATCCTGAAATTTGAAGGAGCACGCATGTTTGAGAATGCCCTATACCGCGTAGCGCGTAAACGTCATACAGCTCCATGGCTAATCCTCCAGTCCGTAAAGGACTTTGCAAAATACCAGGATACAGAGGAAATCTTAAAATCCACGGAGACCTTTATGCTGTTTCGCCATAACTATCTGGATGGGCAGTACATCAAAGATACTACAAACCTTACCCAGTCCCAGGTAGATACGGTACTTAATCTGGGCGGTACATCCGAGGCGAAAAAATATGGAGAGCTATGTCTGGTTGACATTCCTACGAAGCGCGCAGTGTTCATCCAGGCGGATTATCTAAAAGACAGCGAGTTTGATGTAGTGGAAACAGACGTAGAAAAGATTGCAGAACACGCAAGGATGAAACAGGGGGCATGAAGCAAATGAAACATATGCAGAACATCAGCAGAAAAACAATCCAGCTGCTGCTTCTTATATTTGTACTTACATTCTGCATGGCACCGGTATCTTCTTATGCGGATGGGCCGTGGACGGACCGTGCGGACCAGAGTATTTATGATTCCGCCGGGGACGCACCTGATTCCAGTACACCGGACATGCTGGACGGAGGAATTTTCGCCGAACTGCTGGGGGAGTTTTGTATAGGAATTGGTGACGGGCTGAATTTTTTGCTGACTTCTTTTGGGTGTGACTTAAACGCGATCATATTCGGAAGAGTGGGAGGTGCCTCTGCCCGTACTGGGGACGTGGCGCTGTTTTCCTTTGACATGGGGACCGGCAACATATATGGCCTGGTGGGTATGGCGATGTATGGGTACCTGCGGAACCTGGTTTTTACGCTTATGGTGCCAGTATTCTTATACTACCTGGTTGGTTTCCTCTACTCAAATGGCAATCCGCGGGTCAAGGAACGGCTGCTGGGCATGACAAAACTATTTGTTGCCAGCAGCATCGGTTTTATTCTGTTCCCGCAGCTTTTGGGAATTGCTTTATACCTGAGAGATGCCATGCTCCATGCGCTCATGACTGGAAGCCAGTCGATGATCCTTAAGGTGGCGGACAGTGTTGGCTCCGGCGTCAACACGGGGGATAATTCCTATGCCTTTTTCTTTGGTTCGGGAGGAGACTACAACCTGATCAGCCAGTTCCGTGCAATGGCAAAGCCCAACGGTAAGGTCGTGTTTATTAATTCGATATTATATGTAGGCGCGGTCGTTTATCAGGCGTACCTGGCAGTCTGCTATATTTCCGCTGCCGTCTGCATGGTGGTTTTGGTGCTGTTGTTCCCGTTTGCTGCATTGTTTGAAATGGTCGAGCGGGGAACGATATCCAACTGGATGCGGCAGGTGCTTGGAATTTTATTAAACCCGGTGATTGATTCCTGCCTGCTGCTCATCCCCATGTTTTTTATGATCATCGGGACGGCCCAGGAAAGCAAAGGTTATGCCCTGATTGCACTCATTATCTGTGGCTGTATCATACCGGCGCGGGGGGTCATCCGTGGGTTTCTTCATATCGGAAATGGAATGGGAATGGAGCTTGCCGGGTTTGGAACCATTATGGGGGCCACAAGCCTGATGCGATCCATTGGAAGCGGGATTGGAGCAGCGGCCGGTGCGCTGGCCCATGCGTCCTCTGACGCAAAATCCGATAAGAGGAACGCGGATATGATGGATGATCTAGCAGATGTTCAGAAAAAGAAAGACCTGGAAGATGTAAATAAGGGCGAGGAACTCCAGAGTGAAATGGAAGATATCATAGGCAATCATCCGGATTTGAATGCGGATGATGCGGATACATCCTTCGCTTTTGGCTATCGGCCTACACCGAAAGAGGACATACATGAGAAAAGCCCTCATGCCCAGGCAGCAGCGACCGCGCAGAATATTGCCAGTGGTATTGATGCCATCGGAAGAAAGAAGGATTCTTTAAATGAGGATATCCGCTCCAATGATTCTAAAATTGCGTCCATTGGGGAAGAAATTGCCATGGATAATGAACAGATTGCGTCTATGAAGGCTGAAAAACAGGCGATCCAGGCGGAGCAGAATGAACAGAAAAAACGGGGGGATACCCCATCGGCGGATGGATATGCGAGGATCCGGGAACTGGATCAGGGAATTGGCGAAGCGGAGCATTCGCGGTCCATCCGTATGGAAGAACAGTCCAGGCTCCGCGGTGAGAATGCCCGGACGAAGGAGGAAATTGGACGTATTGATGCTCTGTCGGCCAGGGCCCGGAGTGCGATTTCACCATCCAGAAGCAGCTTTGGAGGCGGTGTGAGCGGACTAGGAAGTGGTATATCACAAGAAGAACAGGAAATACTGGATCAATATGCAACCATTGATAATTTTGAGTCTCCGCAGTTTAAAAATATATCCCTGGAACGGAAAGCGGCGCTGTACCGGGAAAGAGCCGCAAAGACCAGGGTGAGAGGTGCGACAACCGCGGCAGGCACCATGGCCGGGATGACCTTTGGGGCAACGGCTGGGATGGCCATGACCGCATTCAGTTCTCCGGCAGCAAAGATGCAGATGACGGCCATAGGCGGCGCAATGGGTGCAAATGCCGGAAGCATTTTGGGCGAAGTTATGGCCGAGCCAGTATATGAAGGCGGTGTCGAACTTGTAAGAATGGGAGGCCCTCTTCTGCAGAAAGGTGCAACGATCCTGAAAGACAAGGCAGAAGCCTACAGAAACAATCCGGAAGGACTGAATGTTTACGAAGAGGAGCCGCAAAAAATGTTGGAAGTAAATGTGCATTCCTCATTAAAGCCGGCTGTTACGACCGTATCCCAGTCACAGGATAATAATCAGTCATCCGTAGAGACGGTTTCAGGACCGGGATCAAAGGAACAGCCGTCCTATCAGTCAGAAGTGGAAGCAGTAGGAAAAGATGCGGGAGCACAGTCTGGGCCGCAGGTGACTTATACAGAAACGGTTTCAGATGAAGATGCAGCGATCATGCAGCAATTCTATGAGGCAGAAATCCAAAAGCCTGAATTTCGCAGAACTATGCACCATGCGTATACGGACAGCGCGGTGAGTGCAAGGCAGGTTTATTCAGGTCTTAAAAACAGCATGGTAAATGCCACAAAAGAGGAACGTGCGGTTGCGAATGAGCAGATCATTGAAACAGCTTTTATGCAGTATACGAACACGATATTGGATAGTCTGGATGCTCCGGAGCATGTGGATCAGATCACATATCAGCAGGCGGTGGAAGACCGGCTACGGGAAGATGAACGCGGCCGGATAGAAAAATATTTAAGGAGTAAACATTTATTGTTTTAACGGAGGAGTATGAACATATTTACAAAAAGGATACAAATGAGGAAACAGAAACGGCTGAAACGAAAAAGTCTGGAAACAGAACGAATAAAAGCACAGCATGGCCTGGAGGATTCAACGGATATCATCATTGTGGAGCATCCCGATACGTTCTCCGTTATAATCCAGGCAGCCGGGCAGATTGTGCGGTTTTTTGCAGCCACTATTTTTGTCGGGTTCTGCCTGCTTGGGCTTTCGTCCGTATGTTTCCCGGGACCGCGCAAAGAAATGGTGGAAATCGGGATCGCACTGATCACACAGCTACGGGAGTATCTTCCGTTTCTGAATGCAATTTTTTGGAGGTAGATTATGGCAAGACCAGTTCGGACTTCGAACTTATTAAAGGAAACGGCTGCGGATCATGAAAATCTGGACAGGATGGCAGACCAGGAAAGATTGGCGGTCAATAGGGCAGCCACTCAACCGCCTGTTCAGGAAAATGAATCCGTAATAGAGAAAGCAGAGGAAAAAGAGCCGTCTGTACAGGAAAAACTGGATGCGATCCTTCCGGATGACTTTTTTGGTGAATTTGAGGATCTGTTTAATAGTGAAGATGTCCATATAAAAGAGCAGATAAAACAGGATATGTCGCCGGATATTTTGCTGAAGGCCCCTGCAACTGTGACTGACGATGGGGCAGCGCAGGCGGTTTTGGAAGCAGCAGAAGAAAAAGCTGATGAAGAAGAAATTGCCCAGGCAGTCAACGAAAATACTGCTGAAAAAACGGGCAAAGAGATTTCTGTAGAGGCAGTAGAGAAAGCAGAGGAAGCGTTAAGACCAGAACCAGCTGCGGCCAAAACAGAAAAAATGCCAGACCTTTTGCCGGATACCCAGACACAGGAACACAAACCCACAGTGACTGCCGGTAGAAAAGCTTTGGTAGAACCCATTCCAGAAACACGGGAACCGGAGAAAGTTATCAGACGTATGCCGGCGGAAGAGGATCTAACGCCAACTCATACGATAAACAGGGCAGTGCGGCGGACCTATAAACAGATTGGTTTAAGCCAGCCGGTTACTAACGTGTCATTGCAGCAGATGATCTCTGTATATTCCCCCAAAGGTGGCGTAGGGAAATCTACCATTGTGAGGGAATTAGCCCATGTCCTATCGAACATGAAGAGAAATGGGAAACGGCTTAAAATTTTGGTGCTTGATGCGGACTGGGAATTTGGGGATGTGGACAGTGCGTTTGGTATCTGCCCATCGCCCAATGTAATGGACTGGGTGAAACGGATCTGTAACGATAGGGAGCGGCTGGGATACATTCCTGCATATTCGCCGGCGGACATCGTATCCAGATATGTAATCGAATACGATGAGCAGATCCATATCCTGGCCGGAAGTGATAATGCAATGGAAGCGGCGCGTCTGGATTGTGAGATTGCAGAGGCGATTATGGATAATCTGAGGCGCTGCGATTATGATCTGATTCTGGTTGACAATTGCAATACATTAAAGGATACGACCGTCATTCCCCTGGAAAAATCGGATCTGATCCTGCTGATCCTTTCCCTGGATACATCCACAGTGCAGGACGCCCGCAATTTCCTGGATGTGCTTAGTGAATTTCGGATAGATAAATCTAATATCCGGATGGTTATAAACCAGGTGCCGCTTGATGATAAAAAATGCGAGCTTGGAATATCCCATGTGGCCAGGATCCTAACTATGGAACCGACCTGTATCATACATACAAATCAGGATGCCAGAAGTTTTGCGAATGTCGGGGAAGCAGCATCAAGTGACAAAGGGTCCCTGTTTTCAAAAGAAATCAGAACACTTGCCAGGGCAGCAGTCGCGGTAGATGAAGAACTGGAGAAACCAGAAAAATGTTCTGGAGGATTTTTGCGCAGACTATTTGGCAGAAAGAGGTGAGTATGGAAAAGGAATTAGACCTTCTGATCGCAACGGAAATGAGCGGGGATGGCGATTCGGTAGCAGAAGAACTTCGGAGTGTATTTGCAAAACGCGGAGTCACGGTCCACAGAATAGAATTTCGCTCTGGAAAAGACAGTGTGATCCGGTCTGTCCGGGCCAATCCACAAATACACGCGGTGGTACTCAGCCAGTACCAGGATCAGGAAAAACTTTCCCCGCGCGACATTGATCAGATCTGCTCTACGGCGGAAGGTGATTTACAGGTGTTCGTGGTAGTTTCTGAAATGCGTGGCAGCGACTATATGAAGGAAATTGAAAGCCTGGGGATATACACGGCGGTTTACCAGGAAGATGCCAGTTTTGAAAAAATCGCAGAATGGTACTGCAACGGCCGGACGAAAAAAGAGGCCCGGGCTTATTACGGGGTCGCCGGAGGGGACCATGTGGTCCAGTATCGCAATATGGACGTGAATGCCAGTATCCAGTATCTTTTGGAATATGACGGATCGTACACGGACCTGATCCAGCGGATGTCTGTACTGGTAAATGGAATTCCGGCCAGTCAGGTGGCATCTATCGTCTGCCAGCTCCCGGATCCTATATGTGAAATGTTAAAACGGGAGCCGCGCTTTGCCCTGATCTGTCAGATGGCGGAAGAACAGTACGCATACCTTTATAAGCCCTCCGGTCAGCCAGAGAAAGAGGAGGCAGGTGAAAAAGCGGATACGGGAGGGGAAGAGCAGCCGAAGAATAAAGCAATACGGCGATTTTTTAAAAGAAAACAGGAGGAACCGACAGAACGTAAACCGGCAAAGAGACAGGCATGTGAGATCGGGGTTATGGCGACCAACATAGGGGTTGGATGCACAACCATTTCCATTCTTCTTGCCAATACATTGGCACATGAGGGAAAGCGCGCTGCGATCGTTGAACTGGATGATGCGGATGGATGCTTTGAGCAACTCTGCCGCCAGGAGCGGGAGGAAGAGCAGGTGGATGGGATCACAAAGTTTGCAATCGGAACGCTGGATTACTATTACCATGTTCCACTCCAGAAATTCCAGCTGGACTATAAGCCCTTATATGATTTTATTGTCTATGATTTTGGGTGTCTGGACCAGGAAACGATCTTTCATGTGTATGCGAGGATGCAAAACCGCTTCATTGTAACATCAAAGGCAGAATGGAAACAGCATGAATTAAAAGAACTTTTAAAAGATATAAAGGGAATGCCTGGGGAAGATGAGTGCAGGGTACTGATCAGTTCCCACTGTGGCGGTTCGGACTTGGGAGATGTAAAGGAACTTATGCCGGAAAATACGATCCTTGCAGCAATTCCATATGAGAGTAATCCATTTTATCCAGGAAAAGCATGCAGACAGATCTTTTTAAAACTTCTGGATGGTACATATAAGGAAGAAAAATATAAAAAGAGCGATTCCGTTGAGCAGCGTTTTTCAGAACGGCCGCGGGACTTTAAAAAATTTGGTATCCAGATAGTGATGGGAGCGCTGTTAGTGGCATGCATGGGATTTATGGTATCGGCCTGCAGTGCAAACAACAGGTACAACCGGATGGTTACGAAGGCAGATACATTCATTACAGGACTTGAGGAAGAAAACAGGCAGGCGGAAGATGAACTGCAAAAGAAAGAAAAGGAATTAAAGGCCCTGGAGCATGAGGTATATTATGCGCAAACCGACATTCCGGCCGGTCAGCTGATAAGTGGGGACATGGTTCAAAAAGAGATCGTGCAGACAGAATTTGATGATAGCTTCTTCATCAATGCTTCGGATTTGGGAAGTGTGGCTGCCAGCATACCGATCAAGGCGGGAACGCCACTTATGAAGGCATTTACTGGTCAGGTGTTCCAGGATCCGCAAGATGGTGATAATGACCTGCCTGACCTTGCAGATCTTGAGGATATTGGAATGGAAGGAGTGGAGAGTACAGATGGTGATTAAGTCCTGGTGCAGATACTTTACAGGAAAATTTATCAGGGCATGGCCGGCAATTACTTTGCATGCTCCGGATATGAATGAAAAACTCTGGGAAAAGAAACGGAAGCTGGAGGATGCGTATGACCGCGTCATGTCGGAACTGGAGGATTATAGCGGTTCCGCTTATGGTGGGGTCACGGAAACGATCTTTGCACTGTTTGAACAGTTTTACCGAAAGGTGCGGATGCTAGCGCTGCCAGTGAGTGGCTTTTCTCTGGTCATTGGTTTTTTGCTTCTATTACTGGTGAGGAGGGACAAGCTGTTGTTTCGCAGGATTTTTTTGACATTTATTGTGGGAATTCCGGGATTTTTTCTCCTGTTTACCTGGGGGATCGGAATGTTATTAAACTAAGAAGAGAGGACAAATTTATGAGTGAGAATGGAACTGGATTAGAATTATTGGGATTTTTAGGAGGCACCGCGAAATCTAAGGAGGCAGAAGCCCAGAAAAAACTGGATCAGTACGAATACCTGATGGAAAAGGGAGAACTTTTGACAGACATCCGGTTTACCCAGGAAATTAAGGAAAAAGGGCTGCAGGCATATGACGGGGATGTTCAGCTGATCATGCCGACTGAGGAGTCCACGCTTTATAAGGGAATTTTTGGCGCAACGTATCTCCTGGAACGGTGTTATAATGTAAAAATCACCAGAGTTGACCGGGAGGAGAGGACGGTCTATTTAAGCTACCGGGCCGCGCAGGCGGAATACAGGCCGGCAGCTTTGGAGAAGATTAAAAAATCTATAGAGGCCGGGGAAGAGTTAGAGGTAAAGGCCATTGTGGTTTTGTGCCGGGATTTGCAGAATTACATTGTGGTTGATATTTTGGGGCTTTCCATTCCGGGAGTGCTGCCGTATTCGGAATGGATCCATGGCTATGCGGCAAATATCAAGGAGCAGGCGGTCTCCGGAAAGATCATTGATGTGAAAATTAAAGGGTACACGACGAAATCTACGGAGGAAGAGCCGCGGTTTTTGGTTTCCAGAAGAGATTGTGTAAAGTCCGAATGGATCGGTATCGAGGAACGTTTCCCTCTGCATAGCAACATTATCATTGAGTGTGTGGAGATGCAGGGGAAAAACTGGATCGGAAAAATTCCGGGAGTCCCCAATATCTCTGTATACTGTTTTTACCCGAACCGTTTATCTCCGACAACTGGCGGACCGATCATCATCAAGATTGGCGGGCAGTATTCCTGCTTTGTGGCAGCCATTGATGCGGAGAAATGTATATTCCGTGCCCGG
>OHAM01000874.1_pt1 | contig 20493 bp, 23 predicted proteins | sample 1577161 | NCBI WGS metagenome assembly OHAM01 (sample SAMEA3541583, study PRJEB24748) | human gut metagenome | biome: human gut; feature: human-associated habitat; material: faeces | place: China | collected 2012
CCTGGCCGGCAAACAGAAACGCTACGCCACCCATGCGCACGCACCCTTCAGGACGTGCTCGGCGCCATCGACCAGGTCGTCAACGATTTCACGTGCACTTTGGCGCTCGTTGACCATGCCGGCAATCTGTCCACACAAAAACGAGCCCTCTTCGTAATTGCCGTCCTTGGCGGCCTTGCGAAGGGCGCCCGTGCCCATGGCCCCGAGCTCCTCGACGCTTACGCCCGCCGCCTCGCTCTTGGCGTAGGCGTTGGTGAAGGGGCTCTTGAGGGCACGCACCGGGTGTCCCGTCGAGCGGCCGGTCGCACGCGTCGAGGTGTCGTTGGCCTTCAGGACCATCTCCTTGTACTGCTCCGATACGGTGCACTCATCTGCGATCAGAAAGCGCGTACCCACCTGCACGCCGGCGGCGCCCAGCATAAAGGCGGCCGCCACGCCGCGGCCATCGGCGATACCGCCAGCCGCAACCACGGGAATATCGACCGCATCGACAACCTGCGGCACCAGTGCCATCGTCGAGGTCTCGCCAATATGGCCGCCTGATTCGGTACCCTCGGCAACCACGGCAGTGGCTCCACGACGCGCCACGAGGCGCGCCAGCGCCACCGAGGCAACGACCGGGATGACCTTGATGCCCGCCTCGTTCCACGCCTTCATGTACTTGGTGGGATTGCCGGCACCCGTCACGACGACCGGCACCCGCTCGTCAATCACGACCCGCGCGACCTCGTCGGCAAACGGGCTCATGAGCATGACGTTGACGCCAAAGGGCTTATCCGTCCTGGCGCGCAGCTCATGAATCTGGTCGCGCAGCCAGTTGGCGTCGGCGTTCATGGCCGCGATAATCCCTAAGCCGCCCGCCTCGGACACTGCGGACGCCAGCGAGGCGTCGGCGATCCAGGCCATACCGCCCTGGAACACGGGCTTTTCGATGCCGAGCAGATCGCAGAGAGGAGTCTTGAGCATCTCTACTTCTCCAATGCCGCCTCGACCGTATCGGCGAACTCGCCGACCGTCTTGGGGTTCTCCTCGGTATCGAGCTGGATGCCAAACTCGTCCTCAACGGCGACGAGGATCTCGACGGTGCCCAGACTGTCGAGACCAATCTCCTCGAGCGTGGACTCGGGCTTCATCTCGACGTCGTCAAGACCGGCGGTCTCGCGGATAACATCGCAAACGCGCTCGAAGGTCTTCTGATCTGCCATGGTAGTTCTCCTTTGTTTGTGCCCTAGGGGCGTTTTTATTTCCTATGTGCAACTACTTCCAACGAAGTAGATAGCCACCTATATCCAGACCGGCGCCAAATCCAACGAGGGTGATGGTGTCGCCCGTGTGAAGTGCACCGGCGTTTGCCAGCCGGTCGAGGGCAAGCGGAATGCATGCGCTCGAAATGTTGCCGGTCTCGCGCAGCGTTCGAACCACGCGCTTGTCTGGCACACCGAGGCGCTTGACCGCCTGACTCAGGATTCGTTCGTTAGCCTGATGGAATACAAAATGGTCGATGTCCTCGACCGAAATGCCCGCATCGCTCGCAAGCTTATGGACCGTGTCGCAAATCGCGTTGACGCCGAACTTGAACACGCGGCGGCCATTCATGGACAGCACGCTCTCGCTATCTGCGGAGGCCTTAAACGGCGAGGTGCCGACCAGACCGGGAACGCACAACGTCTCGACGTCGGGCGCCGTCGAAAGCTCAACGGCAAGGGGGCTGTCTCCCCCAGCCTCAATCACCGCGGCGCCTGCCCCATCGCCAAAGAGCACACAGGTGGCGCGGTCGGTCCAGTCGAGCGCGCGCGTCATCTGCTCGGCGGCAACGACAAGCACATGCTTGGCTCGTCCTCGGGCGATATAGCCCTCGGCAACATCGAGCGCAAATACGAAGCCGGCGCAGGCAGCCGAGACATCGAAGGCAGGGCACGTCGCGCCCAGTCGCTCAGCAACGGCACACGCCTCGGCGGGAACAAGGTGGTCACCCGTCGTCGTCGAGCAGACGATCAGATCCAACTGGCTCGCGTCGATTCCGGACACCTGAAGTGCCCGCTCGCTCGCCGCTACGGCAAGGTCGTCAAGTGACTCGGTGGTGCAGACGTGGCGACTCTTAATACCTGTGCGGGTAAAAATCCACTCATCCGAGGTATCGAGGAACTCGGAGAAAGGACATCTTCGATTTGGGAAGGCTGCCGGGCAAATCGCCGAGCCTGTTCCAAGAATCGTGAAACCCATCACTAACCTCCTTTGAGTTGTTGACGTGTTTACATCGACCAAGAGAGGATAGCGCATTTCAGTCGTTGTTAACGTGTTAACATTAAATTGTCCAAATGCGACAAAGGCTTCACATTGTGTCTCTCTCGACACCATTGCGTTATTCACTTATTCATTAAGGAGGTAGCAGCCGTTATGGATGCCAAATTAACGATAGTCGACGTAACCGGATCGACCAACGATGACCTGCTCGAAGCAGGAAAACAGGGAGCGCCGCACGGCACAGGACTTGCCGCCTGGGCTCAGACAGCAGGACGCGGCCGGCGCGGCCACAAGTGGGATTCAACCGCCGGCAACCTATTGCTTTCGATTGTCCTGCGTCCATGCGTTAATCCTGCGAAGTACTCTGGTCTTGCTGCCGTCAGCGGCCTAGCGGTGCTCGAGGCGCTCGAAAAACAGGGTCTTGCAAACGAGATTGGCCTCAAATGGCCCAACGACCTGGTCGCGCGTGGACGCAAACTCGGCGGCATTCTGGTCGAGGCCGCACGCGATAACGAAGGCAAACCTTTCGCCGTCTGTGGCATTGGTGTCAATGTGAACTATGCGCCCCAAGAGGTGCCCGATGGCGGCCTGCCGGCAATCGGTCTCTCGGACCTTAACGAGAACGTTCCAGCTGTCGACATGCTCCTCGATGAGGTCTATCACGCAGTTATAGACGCTATAGATGCCTGGGCAGAACGTCTCAACGCCATGGAAGAAAACACCGGACCGCTCGCGCCCGTCCACGGCGAATATGTCGCTCACCTCAATTGGATTGGAAAGCACGTTATCGCCCGCTCCCCTGCCGGTGACGAGCTGGCGCGAGGCATCTTTAAAACGGTCGATGGCTTTGGTCGTGCGTGCATCGAAACAGAAGACGGCTTGCGATCCTTCCATTTTGAGGAAGCGTCATTGCGCCCCTTGAGTGAGTAGGTCGCCACAGCCAGCCGCTCGGCAGCCTTACCCGGCGATCCTAACCCATCATGCAAAACAAAAGGGCCCCGCTACCGTAGCGGCAGCGGGGCCCTTTAAGCTATGAGCGATATCGCTTAGAGCTTGATGTCGATGTCGACGCCAGCGGGGAGGTCGAGACGCATAAGCGAATCAACGGTGCCCGAGGTGGGGTCGAGGATGTCGATGAGGCGCTTGTGGGTGCGCATCTCGAACTGCTCACGGGAGTCCTTGTTCACGTGCGGCGAGCGGATAACCGTGTACAGGTTGCGCTCGGTGGGCAGGGGGACAGGACCGGAAACGCGAGCGCCGGTCTTCTGAGCGGTCTCGACGATGAGCTTCGCGGACTGATCGACGACCTCGTGATCATAGCCCTTGAGGCGAATGCGGATCTTCTGGGTAGCCAACTTAAACCTCCAAAGAGTGCGAGAGATGCTCTCGCGGATTACGTAACAGGGAGCTCGAACTTAGGCGTTCTTGCTCATGACCTCGTCCACGATGGACTTGGGCGCGGGCTCATAAGAGTCGAACTGCATCGTGTAGGATGCACGGCCCTGGGTCTGGGAGCGAAGGTCGGTAGCGTAACCGAACATCTCGCCCAGCGGCACCTTGGCACGGATGAGCTTGCTGTTCTTGCGATCCTCCATGCCCTCGATCTTGCCGCGGCGACCGGAGAGGTTGCCCATAACGTCGCCCATGTACTGCTCGGGGGTCTCGACCTCGACAGCCATGATCGGCTCGAGCAGCTGCGGGTCGGACTTCTTGAGGGCGTCCTTGATAGCCATGGAACCGGCGATCTTAAAGGCGGCCTCGGAGGAGTCGACCTCGTGGTAAGAACCGTCGAACAGGGTGACCTTAACGTCGAGGACCGGGAAGCCGGCGATAACACCGGTGTTCAGGGCCTCCTGGATGCCCTTGTCGATGGACGGGATGTACTCCTTGGGCACGACACCGCCGACGATAGCGTTGACGAACTCGTAGCCGAAGCCCTCCTCCATCTTCTCGAGCTTGATGACGGCGTGGCCGTACTGACCGCGACCACCGGACTGACGGACGAACTTGCCCTCAGCCTTCTCGACGTCGTGACCAGCGGTCTCGCGGTAGGCAACCTGGGGCTTACCAACGTTAGCGTCAACCTTGAACTCACGGAGCAGACGGTCGACGATGATCTCGAGGTGCAGCTCGCCCATGCCGGCGATGATGGTCTGGCCGGTCTCGTGGTTGGTGGACACCTGGAAGGTCGGGTCCTCCTCGGCGAGCTTGGTCAGAGCCAGGGACATCTTGTCCTGCTCGGCCTTGGTCTTGGGCTCGATGGCAACGTCGATAACGGGCTTAGCGAACTCGATCTTCTCGAGGACGATCTCCTTGCCCTCGGCGCACAGGGTGTCACCGGTGGTGGAGTTCTTGAATCCGACGCAAGCGACGATGTCGCCGGCGGCAGCGTCGTCACGGTCGATACGCTCGGCGGCGTTCATCTCTAGGATGCGGCCGAGGCGCTCGCGCTGACCGTTGGAAGCGTTGACAACGTAGGAGCCGGACTCGGCGCGGCCGGAGTAAACGCGGACGTAGGTGAGCTTACCGACGAACGGGTCGGTCATGATCTTGAAGACCAGGCCGGAGAAGGGCTCGTCGAAGGAAGGATGACGCTGGATCTCCTCGCCGGTGTCCGGATCGGTACCGGTGACGGCCTCAACGTCGAGCGGGCTGGGCAGGTAGTCGACGACAGCGTCGAGCAGCTCCTGGACGCCCTTGTTCTTGTAGGCGGAGCCCACGAAGACGAGGTTGAGCTCGTTGGCCAGAACGCCCTTACGCAGAGCAGCCTTGAGCTCCTCGACGGTGAAGTCCTCCTCCATGAGGATCTTCTCCATGAGCTCGTCGTCAAAGCTGGCAGCAGCGTCGAGGAGCTCCTCGCGCTTGGTGGCAGCGATGGCGGCGAACTCAGCCGGGATCTCGTCCATCGGCTCGGGGTAGGTCATGCCCTTCTCGTCGGCCTTGAAGTCCCATGCAGTCATGGTGACCAGGTCGATGACGCCCCAGAAGTTGTCCTCGGCGCCCATCGGGACCTGAGCGGCCACGGCGTTAGCGTCGAGACGATCCTTCATGGTCTCGATAGCGTTGAAGAAGTCAGCGCCCACGCGGTCATACTTGTTGATGAAGGCGATGCGGGGAACGTTGAAGGTAGAAGCCTGACGCCAAACGGTCTCAGACTGGGGCTGAACGCCGGCAACAGCGTCGAAGACGGCGACAGCGCCATCGAGGACGCGCAGGCAGCGCTCGACCTCGGCGGTGAAGTCAACGTGGCCCGGGGTGTCGATGATCTGGATGCGGTAGTCCTTGCCGTCCTTGTTCCAGAAGCAGGTGGTAGCAGCGGAGGTAATGGTTACGCCGCGCTCCTGCTCCTGAACCATCCAGTCCATGGTGGCAGCGCCCTCATGGACCTCACCGATCTTGTGGGTCTTACCGGTGTAGTAAAGAATACGCTCGGTCGTGGTGGTCTTACCGGCATCGATGTGGGCCATGATGCCGATGTTACGGGTATCGGAAAGCTTGTACTTAGGCTTAGCCATGTTAGTTCCTTACCTTAACTTACCAACGATAGTGAGAGAACGCGCGGTTGGCCTCGGCCATCTTGAAGACGTCCTCACGCTTCTTGACGGAAGCGCCCAGGCCGTTGGAGGCGTCGAGGATCTCGTTGGCGAGACGCTCGGCCATGGTCTTCTCCTTGCGAGCGCGGGAGAAGTTGACGATCCAGCGGATACCCAGAGCGGTGGAACGACGGGAGTTGACCTCCATCGGGACCTGATAGGTAGCGCCGCCGACACGCTTGGGCTTAACCTCGAGCGTGGGCTTGACGTTGTCCATAGCCTTCTTGAAGGTAGCGAGAGCGTCGCCACCCTCAGACTTCTCGGCAACGATCTCGAAAGCGGTGTAAACGATGCGCTCAGCGGTGGCCTTCTTGCCGTCAAGAAGGACCTTGTTGATGAGCTGAGTCACCAGGCGGTTGTTGTAAACGGCGTCAGGCTGAACCTCACGACGATTAGCTGCTGCACGACGCGGCATGTGAAATCTCCTTAAGTGTCTACCGTGCGGCGCTTAGGCGGCACACGGCGAAAGTATCAAAACGTTATCTGGCTTATTTAGCCTTGGGGCGCTTAGCACCGTACTTGGAACGGGCCTGCATACGGTTCTGGACCGGAGCAGCGTCGTAGGCGCCACGGATGACGTGATAACGGACACCAGGGAGGTCACGGACACGACCGCCGCGGACGAGCACGATGGAGTGCTCCTGCAGGTTGTGGCCCTCACCCGGGATGTAAGCAGTAACTTCGATGCCGTTGACAAGGCGAACACGGGCAACCTTACGAAGAGCCGAGTTCGGCTTCTTGGGGCTCGTGGTGAAGACGCGGGTGCACACGCCGCGCTTCTGGGAGTTGTGCTGCAGAGCAGCGTTCTTGGACTTCTTGGGCACGGAACGACGGCCCTGGCGAACCAGCTGGTTAATAGTAGGCAAAGCGTACTCCTTCTCGAATGATTCCAGCTTTCTGTAAAGTGCAACGGCTTGAATCGAGGGGTCAGCATCCCCCTACGAAACACGCAGTTCGATAGGATACGTGCCGTTAGCTGTGTCGTCAACAGACCACGCCGCCGGGCGTATCCCAAAATAGCTATATTTCCGCAAAGCCTCCATAAAAGGAATCCCCGCCTGTGCGCAAGTGCCCATTCCAGCCGTCCATGTAACGCAAAAATGGCCGCTTCCCCTAGTGGGAAGCGGCCTCAAGTCTTACGAGTAGACGATGGTAAAGGGTACTTCTGTTTCGGTCTCTCCTGTTGATGTGCACCTCGTTCCCTCAAGGGTTACCGATACAACCTGATCGACATTGATGAGCCTTGCCGGAACCCAGATGTTCTCTCCGCTATTGCGCGCCATCGAAACATAGAAATTGTACGCCCCTGCGTCGTCATCTTCGATAATCTGCTCCGATCCATCCTTGTAGCTGACGGTCAGTTTATGATCAACTGCTTCATAGCCCAGATCATCGATGTGCGTCTGGATGGAAAACGGGCTGATCTCGAGAGGCGAGTCGTCGGAGCGGAGCTCCTTTGTATCGACGTGCGCTCCGACGTTAAACTCTGGCGTCGATACCTCGATCACCTTCGCATCCTCACCTTTGCCCTCCGTCCAACTGATATTCCAGGTGACCGCATGTCGTAAATCTCGATCGCGATTCCAAGATGCAAAGTACATCGTGCCGTTAATGACCGTGTCGCTTGATGTGTCTTTATCAATGGTGCAGCGTGTATCAGCCCATTCCTCGCCGAAGTTCATGCTGGGTGTACTGACGCCCCCTTCTTCTTCACCATAGAGAACAAGTTCGCCAGTCTCTGCTGCCGGCTTGTAGTAGTTAACACCATTTGGATTGGACAACGTAAACGTCACGGCACCGCAACCGTTTTTATCGATAGCCATATCATGAATGTCGAGTGTATAGCCGTTGCCCTCGACGGACAGATTGACCTTCTGTACTGAACCCTCCAAGCTTTGGGGCGCAATGCCGTCACCAAACTCTCTGGTGTAGGTATATTTAGTCCCCGACGAGCCACCTTGAGTCCAGGTAATGGACTCTCCGTTGCCATGGTTTCCCCAGGCAGAGGCAAAATAGCTGGAATTGACGACGGCGTAGGCGACCCCTCCGGTCGCCAGCACTCCGGCAAGGCATCCGATCACGGCAACATACAGAGGCTTCGCGTGACCCTTTCGGCGAAGCGGCTCACCAGCAGCGGCATAAAGAACACGGTCAGCAAGATCGCTATCGGCTTGGACGGACTCGAAGGCCTGTTTGATTTGGTTGGATTTCACGGTCGCCCTCCTCTAGGATGAACTTGAGCTTCGATCTACCGCGAGCTAAACGCGTTCGAACGGTCGCGGCTGGCACATGCAATAACTCGGCAATCTCTGAGGTCGAAAAGCCCAGATAGTAATAGAGCACGATGGGGATACGGAATCGTTCCGGAAGCCGCATGACGTCTAATAGGACGGCCTTGGTCTCATCCTGCGCCGTCGAAAGCGAATCGGCCAGGTTCTCAATATCCTCCACACGCCTCCATGGCTTTCGAAAGAGCGATTTGCATTCATTGATCGTGACCCGGATAAGCCATCGACGAAGATGTTCCCAGCTTTCAAAATGCGTATCGCTTTTGAGTAACTTTAGAAAGACGTCTTGAGCGACATCGTCGGCGTCGGCGCGATCGCGCAGGTACGTCAAAGCGATTCGGAACACGACATCCCGGTGGTCCTCGACCGCCTGTCTAAAAGCTTGTTCTTCCATAATCACCTCCCGGTGACGTTAATGGTTCTCGATGAGGCCCTCACCATAGATACGCTCTTGCCGGACTAAATGTTTCAAATTCAAGCAGGGAAAACCTACCAAAATTAATCCGTCCCTTTTTGGCAAGGGATCAACGGAACGCAACAGGTTGATCATACGCAAGCGAGCGGCCCCCAGAGCGTACAAGGTGGCATGAAAAAGGCAGGGCATTGACCTTCTGGTCATGCCCTGCCTTTTGAATGACAAATTGTCGCCTTGGACGTCGCGCAGCGTCGAGTCGTTACGGCGTTTGGTAAAACGTCGTAACTTAGTAGTTGGCCTCGTAACCGTTGCCGTCGCCGGTGGGCTGTTCGTAGTAGTCCGAATCGCTCGAATCGCTTGAGCCATCGGAATCGTCAGAGCTGACCGATGAGGTTGCGGTGCCGTTTGCGTAGTCGTCAGACGTGTTGTTGCTGAGGTCGCCGATCGTAGAGCTGGAGCCGTCGGAAAGACCCATGGTGTTGGGACCCTTGGGATCCTTGCCGGCATCGACGCGCTCCATCATTTCCTTGAGCTCGTCCTCGTAGACAAAGACGTAGCTCACACCGTCAATCATGGTGCTGTCGTCGGCGTACGAAGGCAGGTTGGCCGAGTAGATACCGTCGACATCCATACCGCGCATGGCGTTGACCGTAGAGACGATATCCTGAACGCTCATATCGGTCACGAGCATATCGGACAGCGAATTAACCAGGCCAAAGATCTTCGTGGCATCGAAGTTATTGAGAATCTGGTTGGCAAGGGCGCCAAGCACCTGACGCTGGTGGCGCATGCGCGTGTAATCGCCGTCGGCATAGGTGTAGCGGCAGCGGGCATAGGTAAGGGCGGTGGCACCGTCCATATGCTGCTGGCCAGCGGTAATCTTAATATCCAGGTGCTCGGGGTCGTCAACATCATCGGTTGCGTTAATGTCGATACCGCCAACCGAATCAATCAGCGCCTGCATACCGTCGAAGCTAACCTCGGCATAGTGGGAAATCTGAACACCGCACAGCTCGTTGACCGCCTCGACCATGGCCTCGGCGCCGCCAACGGTATGGCAGGCGTTGATCTTCATGGTCTCGCCCTTGTACTCGACCTTGGTGTCGCGCGGAACGGAAATGAGCGTCGCCTGCTTTTGCGTGGGGTCGATGCGTGCCAGGATAATCGAGTCGGCACGATACGTATCCTCGCCCGGACGGCCGTCGGTGCCAAGAAGCAGCACGTAGAACGGATCCTTTGCCTCATCGGTGTCAACCAGAACCCGACGCAGATTGTCAGTAATGACATTAGAATCGCCGAGCTTGCCCATAATGGTGGCAAACCACAGGCCGGCAGCGGTAGTGGCACTCAGCAGCACGCCAAGCACGACAATGAGCGCGACGTGACGAATCGTGTGGCTACGGCGACGTTGACGAGCGCGCTCGGAATAGCGAGCCACGTTATCGCGACTGTAGATCTTGGCCTGCGCACCAGTTGAGGGTCTTCGGGTGGTGGTATCCGCGAGGGGCTTTTTATTAAACATAGGCAACCTGTATTAGTAGATGACGGGATCGGGGACGGTAGCATGCTCGACATGCGCGCCAAGCGCCTGCAGCTTTTCGACAAACTGCTCGTAGCCGCGCTTGATGTGATGGATAGCCGAAACCTCGGTCGTCCCGTCGGCGATCAAGCCCGCTACGACGAGGGCCGCTCCGCCGCGCAGATCGGGCGAGGTAACCTGTGCACCCGAGAAGCCCTTGACGCCATGAATCATGGCATGATGGCTCTCGATACGAATGTCGGCACCCATGCGCACCAGCTCAGAGGCAAACATAAAGCGATTCTCGAAGATGTTCTCGGTAATAACGGAACTGCCGCCGGAGAGGGCGGAGAGCACCATAATTTGTGCCTGCATGTCGGTCGGGAAGCCGGGGAACGGAAGCGTCTGGATGTCGACAGGCTTGATACGCTCGGCACGGTTCACATGGACGCCATCCTCGACGCGCTCGCAGTCGATACCCATGAGCTCCATCTTCTTGAGCACCATACCCAAGTGAATGGGACAAAAGCCCGTGACATCGACACCGCGATCGTCTGCCATCAACGCACCGGCGACGATAAAGGTACCGGCCTCGATGCGGTCGCCCACTACGCGATGGGTAACAGGATGCAGCTCTTCCACGCCCTCGATGGTCACGACAGGCGTACCGGCGCCAACAATCTTGGCACCCATTTCGTTGAGCATGTTGGCGAGATCGACGATCTCGGGCTCGCGGGCGGCATTGTCGATAACCGTGGTGCCCTGCGCGCGCACGGATGCCATAATGAGGTTCTCGGTCGCACCGACACTGGCAAACTCGAGCGTGACGGTGGTACCGCGCAGGCCCTGAGGCGCGCTGGCGTTGATGTAGCCGTGGGCGGTATCAAACTCGACGCCCAGGGCCTCGAGACCCAGAATATGCATGTCGATCTTGCGGGCACCTAGGTTGCAGCCGCCCGGCATGGCGATCTTGGCGCGATGGAAGCGACCAAGCAGGGGCCCCATGACGGCGGTGGAAGCACGCATCTTAGCGACGAGCTCATAGGGAGCCTCCCAGGAATCGACCTGAGAGGTATCGATCTCGAGCGTGTGCTCGTCGAGAACATCGATCGTAGCGCCCATGCCCTTGAGCACCTTGCCCATCACGTGGACATCGGAAATATCGGGCACGTTCTGCAGCGTCGTCTTGCCCGGCGCCAGAAGCGTTGCCGCCATGAGTTTGAGCGCGGAGTTCTTAGCACCCGAGACGGGCACGGAGCCTCCGATGGCGTGGCCACCCTCAACGCGGATAATATCCAAGGTCTACCCTTTCAAAAAGCATGCCCGGGGTGGCCAAGCCATCCCGGGCATGATGTGTTCGCAAATGGTCGAACGCTAAATCGTTTGACTATTGGGCAAGCTTGAGCTTACACCATGCGATTTCATTATAGAGGTAGGCGCGGCGTGCATCATCCTCCGACAAATTACCCAGCTTCTCTTCAAAACCTTGAATATCAGCTTTAAGCTTGTCGGCATCGACGGTCGCCAAATCGCAAGCGCGCTCGGCGAGAACGGTCACGACATCGTCCGCAACCTGGGCATAGCCGCCGGCCACGGCAAACGTGTGGTCGACAGTGCCCATGGCCTTATCGGAAACGCGAACGTAACCGCGGTCGATCGTGCAGATCTCGCTGGAGTGAGCAGGCAGAACGCCAAACTCGCCATCCGTGGACGGAATCGACACAAACGCAGCGTCGCCCTCATAGGCGCAGCTCACGGGGCACACGATGCGGATACGCATAACCTACTTCTCCCCCATCTTGCGGGCGCGCTCGCGCACGTCCTCAATCGTGGAAGCATAGCGGAAAGCCTGCTCGGGCAGGTCATCGGCCTTGCCGTCGACAATCTCGGCGAAAGAGCGGACGGTATCCTCGACGCGGACGTAGACACCGGGGTTACCGGTGAACTTCTCGGCGACGTGGAAGGACTGCGAGAGGAACTGCTGAATCTTACGGGCACGGTTGACCGTAAGGCGCTGTTCCTCGGACAGCTCGTCCATACCCAGAATGGCGATGATGTCCTGAAGGTCGGAGTACTCCTGCAGGAGCTCCTGGACCTTGACGGCGACACGGTAGTGCTCCTCGCCGACGATCGAGGGATCGAGAGCGTCGGAGGAAGACGCGAGCGGGTCGATAGCCGGGAACAGGCCGAGCGACGAAATGCTACGCGAAAGAACCGTGGTAGCGTCGAGGTGCGTAAACGTCGTGGCAGGCGCCGGGTCGGTCAGGTCGTCTGCGGGGACGTAGACAGCCTGGACGGAGGTAATGGATCCCGTCTTGGTCGAGGTAATGCGCTCCTGGAGGTCACCCATCTCGGTAGCCAGTGTGGGCTGGTAACCAACGGCGGACGGCATACGGCCCAGCAGTGCGGAAACCTCGGAAAATGACAGCGGCTATTCGCAACCCGCCTGGGAGAAGCGGAAGATGTTGTCGATGAACAGCAGGACGTCCTGGCCGCGATCGCGGAAGTACTCAGCGGTGGTAAGGCCGGCCAGACCGATGCGCAGACGCGCTCCAGGCGGCTCGTTCATCTGACCATAAACCAAGCAGGTCTTGTCGATAACGCCAGACTCGCTCATCTCGAGGAACAGGTCGGTGCCCTCGCGGGTACGCTCGCCGACACCGGTGAACACCGAGGTGCCGCCGTGCTCCTGGGCGAGGTTGTTGATAAGCTCCTGAATCAGAACGGTCTTGCCGACGCCGGCGCCGCCGAACAGGCCGGTCTTGCCGCCACGGATGTAGGGCTCGAGCAGGTCGACGGCCTTGATGCCGGTCTCGAAGATCTCGGTCTTGGTGGTGAGCTCGTCAAAGCGGGGCGCTGCATGGTGGATGGGGTAGAACTCCTCCACCTCGGGCATGGGCTTGCCGTCGACGGGCTTGCCCATGACGTTCCAAATGCGACCGAGCGTCTTGGGACCAACGGGCATCTTCATGGGCTCACCGGTATCGGTGGCGATGAGGCCGCGCTGCAGGCCGTCGGTCGAGGACATGGCGACCGTGCGGACGACGCCGCCCGGAAGCTGGCTCTCGACCTCAAGGATCGTGCTCAGATGACCGATCGGGGTCTCGGCCTCGACCGTGAGCGCGTTGTAGATCGGGGGCACCGCGCCGTCAAACTTGACGTCGACGACAGGGCCGATGATTCGCACGATGCGACCATCACCGGCAGTCGTCTTCTTGGTGGCTTCCTCGACCGCAAGCTTTACGGTGTTATTAGCCATTACTGTTCCTCCAATGCTGAGGCTCCGCCGACGATCTCGTTGATCTCGGTCGTGATCGAAGCCTGGCGCACGCGACTATACGTGCGGGTAAGGGTCGAGATGATCGCGGTGGCGTTTTCCGTCGCGGAGTGCATGGCCTTGCGGCGTGCACCCTGCTCGGCAGCCGCCGAATCGATCAGGGCCTGGTAGATGACCGTCAGGATATAAGACGGCACAAGCTTGCCGAGAACATGCTCGGGAGAGGGCACGAACTCGAACGTGGACGAGATGCGCTTAGGGGCGTCGGTCTCGTTCTTACGCGGACCGTGGGCCATAGCGATCATCTCGGGGTCGAGCGGCAACAGATGCTCGACGCGAAGCTCCTGATCCACGCGGTTCTTGGCGTGGTGGTAGACAAGCTCGACACGGTCAAGCTCACCGGCACGATACGCATCGCAGATATGAGAGGAAATCATGCGGGCCTGATTGAAATCGGGCTCAGAGGAGTTGCCCTCAAAGTGCATGACAACGTTTGCGCGGTCACGGAAATACGTGACCGGCTTACGCCCGCACGCGATGATCTCGCACTCGATGCCGTCGTTCGCCCAAGAAGCGGCGAGCTTTTCGGCCGTGCGCTCCACCGTCGTATTGAAACCGCCGGCAAGGCCGCGGTCCGAGGCAATAACGACAATCAGGCCATGCTTGACGCTCTCATGCTTCTGCAGCATGGGATCGGTGCCCGAACAGGAGGCGTCGCCGGCGACCGTCAACATGACGTCGGTCAGCGCCTCCTTATAGGGCTCGGCCTGCTTGGAGCGATCGAGGGCACGACGGATCTTGGCCGTAGAGACCATCTCCATCGTGCGCGTGATCTGCTTGGTCGTGGTAACCGAGGAGATTCGCTTCTTAATGTCGCGAAGGTTGGCCATGGGGCTTAGTTCTCCTCTGATCCAGAAACATCCGAATGGTGCTTGGCCATGAACTGCTGCTTGAAGTCGCCGATGACGCGCAAGAGCTCAGCCTTGGTGTCATCATCGATCTTCTTGGCGCGAACCTTGTCGAGCAGCGAGCCAAAGCCATTGTCCATGTACTCGATGAGCTCGGCACGGAAGGGCAGCACGTCGGCGATCTCCAGGTCATCCAGGAAGCCCTCGTTGCCAGCGAACAGCGTAACGATCTGCTCGCCAACCTCAAACGGCTTGTAACGCGGCTGCTTCAGGAGCTCGGTCATGCGAGCACCATGGGTCAGCTGCTTCTGAGTAGCCTCGTCGAGGTCGGAGCCGAACTGCGTAAAGCCAGCGAGCTCCTGGTACGAAGCGAGGTCCAGACGGAGGTTGCCGGCGACCTGCTTCATGGCCTTGGTCTGCGCATCGCCACCGACGCGGGACACGGAGATGCCCACGTCGACTGCCGGGCGCTGACCCTGGAAGAAGAGCTCGGACTGCAGGTAGATCTGACCATCGGTAATGGAAATGACGTTGGTCGGAATGTAGGCCGAGACGTCGCCGTCCTGGGTCTCGATGATCGGCAGTGCCGTCATGGAGCCGTAACCGTTCTTCTTGGACATCTTGACGGCACGCTCGAGCAGACGAGAGTGCAGGTAGAAGATGTCGCCAGGATAGGCCTCGCGTCCGGGCGGACGATGCAGCGTCAGCGACATCTGACGGTAGGCCACAGCCTGCTTGGACAGGTCGTCGTAGATGACGAGCACGTGGCCGCCGGGGTTGGTCTCGCTGGCGGGCTTGCCGTCCTCGCCGTTGTACATGAAGAACTCGCCGATAGCGGCACCGGCCATAGGCGCGATGTACTGCATAGGGGCGGAATCGGCAGCGGTGGCCGAAACGATGATGGTGTAGTCGAGCGCACCGTGCTGAGCGAGGGTCTCGCGGATGTTGGCAACCGTGGAGGCCTTCTGGCCGATGGCGACATAGATGCAGACCATGCCCTTGCCGCGCTGGTTGAGGATAGCGTCGATGGCGATGGCGGTCTTACCGGTCTTACGGTCGCCGATGATGAGCTCACGCTGACCGCGGCCGATAGGCACCATGGAGTCGATGGCCAGCAGGCCGGTCTGAACCGGCTCGCACACCGGGGTACGGTCGATGACACCGGGGGCCTTGAACTCGATGGGGCGACGGTGCGTGGCGACGATGTCACCCAAACCGTCGATAGGCTGGCCGAGCGGATTGACGACGCGGCCGAGCATGGCGCGGCTCACAGGGATATCCATAATGCGGCCAGTGGTGCGGCACTCGTCGCCTTCCTTGATGGCGTCGACGGCACCGAACAGAACGGCGCCGACCTCGTCACGGTCAAGGTTCTGGGCAAGGCCGAAGACGGTCTCACCGGTATCGGAGCTCTTGAACTCCAGAAGCTCGCCTGCCATGGCGCTCTTGAGGCCGGAGACGCGCGCGATGCCGTCGCCTACCTCGTCGACCGTTGAAACCTCATGCGTATCGACCGTCGCGGAGAGGCTCGTGAGCTGCTCCTGCAGTTTCTTGGCGATATCCTGGGCATTGAGGGTTTCGGACATTAGGCTTCACCTCCGTACGAATTAGCAGAGTTTGCGAGGGTCTCCTGCGCGATGCGCAGCTGCGTCTTGACGGAAATGTCACGACGCTCGCCGCGGGCCTCGAGCACCAGGCCGCCCACGATAGACGGGTCGACCTGCTCGATAAGGAATACCTTGCGGCCGAAGTCCTGCTCGCATTTCTTAGTGATGGTTTGACGCAGCTCGTCGTCGAGCGGGATCGCCGTGGTGACGGTCACGCCCACTACATCCTCGTCTTCCTCGGCAACATACTTAAAGGCAGCTGCCACCTTGGGAAGAAGGTCGAGCTGGTCGCGCTTGGACATGGTGTCGAGCACGGCGATGATCTCGGGGCTGGCGCTAGCCAGACGCTCGATCATCTCGAGGTCCTCGAATACATGGTTCTCGGCCTTGGCGGCTTCCAAAAGGGAGCGCGCGTAGGTCTCGAGCACCTTGTCCTGATAGCGGCTAGTCGGCATTCAGGCTACCTGCTTCCTGGATGTAGCGCTCGATGAGCTTCTTCTGCTCGGCCTCGTCCTCGAGTGCCTCGCCCACGATCTTGGTGGCGACGGCAACGGACAGGTCGGCGATAGAGCTCGCGGCACCGGCGTAGATGGACTTGCGCTCGTCCTCGACGGTCGTGTGGGCCTTGGCGATGATCTCCTCGGCCTCCTTGTGAGCAGCCTCGATGATACGGGCGCGCTCGGACTCGGCGTCCTTACGGGCCTCGAGAACGATGTCGGCAGCCTGACGACGGGCGTCGGTAACGATCGAGTCGGACTCAGCGCGCTTGGCGATAGCCTCCTGCTTGGTCTTCTCGGCCTCGTCGAGGCTCTCCTCGATCTTCTTGCCGCGCTCCTCCATGGTTTTCATGATGCCCGGCAGGGCGACCTTGGCCAGCACGATCCAGATGATCAGGAAGGCGATAAGCGCCGGGATGAACTCCGCCATCTTAGGGATGAGGATGTCCGCACCGGCAGCGCCGTCCTCGGCGAACGCGGAAACCGGCATGAGCAGCGCGGCCGCGGACGCGGAGAGTGCGATCGCGCTCTTCTGGGATGAAAGATTCATACTTGACGCTCCGTGCTATTTAACGATCAGCGCGACAACGAAGCCGATCAGAGCCAGAGCCTCGCCGAAGGCGGAGCCCATGATGAAGACGGTGAACACGCGGCCCTGGACCTCAGGCTGACGGGCCATAGCACCCGTAGCACCCAGAGCAGACAGGCCGATAGCAAGACCAGCGCCGATAACACCGAGACCGTAACCGATAACTCCCACGATTCCTCCTTTGTCGTGCGTGTCTTATTTCACGCAGGATAACCTTTTTTATAACTGCCGGGCTCCATGGGTACGGGCACCGGCGGTTTAACGAATTGCTTACCTTTAAGGCGCGAGCGGAAGGCTACTCCTCCTCCGCGACCTCCTCTGCCTCGGAGACATACACGGCGGTAAGGACCGTGAAGACGTAAGCCTGGATGGCGCCGACCACAAGCTCGATCGCATAGATCAGGATGAGGATGGCAAGCCAGACTAGCGAAGGCAGGGCGCCAACGGCGTGGGCCGCGGAAACCTGCTGAAGCAGCGGCTGCATGAACATGCTCGCCATGATGGCGAACGAGCCCATGACCACGTGTCCTGCGAACATGTTGCAGAACAGACGGACGGCAAGCGTGATGAGACGCAGGAAGGTCGAGAAAAGCTCGACGACCCACACAAGCACGTTCATCGGGAAGCTTACGCCCTGCGGGGCGAGGCTCTTGATGTAGCCGATCACGCCGTGAGCCTTGCATCCGTAGTAGATGAAATACACGAAGGCGAAGATGGCGAGCGCGGCGGTGGAGCCGATTGCGCCGGTGCCGGGCTTCATTCCCGGAATCAGGCCGATCATGTTATTGATCAGGATGAACAGGAAAAGCGAGCACAGGAACGGGAAGTGCTTCTTCCAGTTCTCACCCACGACGCCCTTGCCGATATCGTTCTCGACGTACTCGATGATGTACTCGAAACCGTTGACGAAGAAGCCCTTGGGGACCAGGGTCTGCTTCTTCTTGAACACGGCCAGGACGATCAGGAGCACGATCGTGGAGACGATCAGCCAAAACGAGTACTGCGTGATGCCGCAGCTCAGATCGCCCACGACAGGGGTGGAGCTGAACTCGCTGACCAGATGATTAATCTCATCAGGCAGCTTTTCAAAAATTTCCACGACTTACCTTTCGACCTCATGAGGATCTCGCAGCGCCTTGACGACACGAACCGTGCAGGCAGCCATAAAGGCCACGAAGCCGATCGCCTCGCCCAGGAGGAACATGCGAAATGCCTCTCCGAACAACACAAACACAACCAAGGTAAAGACGAGCAGGGCGATTGCCGAGACCGCAAGACTCACCATACCCTTGAGCATGTCCGCATTCTGTTTATCGTCAAGAACCGGCTTGAGCGTAAAGACAAAGGGAAGGAAGGCAATTGCGCCCGCGATGGCGCCTGCAACGATAGCGAGCAGATCGGCTATCTGAAACACTGGCGTCCTCACTTTCCTTTTTAACGCTTCACAGAACAGTTCCCGCCAAACATTGGTGACTATTGTACGAGCCAATCGCTAAAGTACAACCGAAAAAGCATCGGTTAATACGCACCTGTTCGTTTTCTTAAGACCTTCTTTATGCCGCAGGTACGGTAATACGTTTTTCTCGAACCCTGCAGGGCAAAACGTCCGTTAACAGGAGTGCGCGCGGTCGCCTTTTGTTCGTCCGCGCGCACCGTTTCTTCGTATTTGCAGCCGCGGCCGTTTAGCCCAGCGACTAGAGCGTGCCGTAGATGCGGTCGCCGGCGTCGCCGAGGCCGGGAACGATGTAGGCAGCCTCGTTGAGATGGTCGTCGATGGCGCAGGTATAGATATGTACATCGGGATCCTTCTCGGTCAGCGACTTGAGGCCCTCGGGGGCCGCGACGATGCACAGCATGCGGATGTCCTTGACACCGCGCCCGCGCAGGTAGCTGATGGCCATCTCGGCCGAACCGCCCGTGGCGAGCATGGGGTCGACGACCAGGCAGATGCGCTGGTCGATATCCTTGGGCATCTTGCAGTAATACTCGTGCGGCTCGTGGGTGACCTCGTCGCGCTCCATGCCGATGTGGCCCACGCGAGCGGAGGGCACCAGGTCGAGGATGCCGTCGACCATGCCAAGGCCCGCACGCAGGATGGGCACGATGGCGAGTTTCTTGCCGGCGAGCTGCTTAAACGTTGCGGTGGTGATAGGGGTCTCGACCTCGACGTCTTCCATAGGCAGGTCGCGCATGGCCTCGTAGCCGTCAAAAAGCGCGAGTTCGCGCACGAGCTGACGGAACTGGTTGGTGCCGGTGTTTTTGTCGCGCAGGATCGACAGCTTGTGCTGGACGAGCGGGTGATCGACAAGCGTCACACGGGACGCATCGTAGGTGACGGTCATGGGTTGATTGCCCCTTTCGTTGCGGCCGCAAAACGGCCTTGCTGACAAGGCGCGCAGCAATGTTGCCGCCGCACGCCATGCATTAGTTTAGCGGTTTGTTGTATCGAGCAGCCCATCGCAGCCCTACTGTGCGGTACTGAGCGAGCGCCTGACTGCATCACACCAGCCCGCAAGGTTTTGTTCGCGGCGCTCGGCGGACATGTGGGGAAGGAAGGTCCTAACGATCTGGGCATTTTGCTCCAGCTCTTCCAGGTCTTCCCAATAGCCGACGGCAAGACCCGCCAAGTACGCGGCACCGATTGCCGTGGTCTCCACCGTCTCGCATTGCAGCACGGGAATATCCAGCAGGTCGGCCTGGAATTGCATGATGAACTCGTTGCGCGAGGCACCGCCATCGACAGACAGGCGCTCGATCGAAAGCCCCACGTCCTGCTCCATGGCGCGCAGCACGTCGTAGCTCTGATATGCCATGGATTCGCAGGCGGCACGTACGATGGTCGCACGGCTCGAGGCGCCGGTCAGACCGCACACGATACCGCGGGCATGCGGGTCCCACCAGGGAGCGCCCAGACCCGCAAAGGCGGGAACGAAGTAGCAGCCCTCGTTGTCGCTAATCGAAGCAGCGAGTTGTGCCGACTCGCTCACGCTCGAGATGATGCCCATGTTGTTGCGAAGCCAGTTCATCGTTGAGCCGGCGGCAAAAATAGAGCCCTCGAGCGCATAGCTGACTTTGCCGTCCGCAGCGATACCGATGGTGGAGACCAGGCCATTCTTGGATTCGACGATCTCGTCGCCGGTGTTCATGAGCATAAAGCAACCCGTGCCATAGGTGTTTTTGGTCTGGCCGGGACGGAAACAGCAGTGGCCGAACAGCGACGCCTGTTGGTCACCCGCCACGCCCATGATGGGCGGCATGTTGGTCATGATGTCGCTCGCGACGCGGCCGTAGTCGCCCGAGCTCCAGCGAACCTCGGGCATCATGGAACGTGGAACGTCAAAGAGTGCCAGCAGGTCGTCGTCCCAATCGAGCGTATGGATATTAAAGAGTGCCGTGCGGCTGGCATTGGTGTAGTCGGTGGCAAAGACCTGGCCGCCGGTGAGGTTGTAGATGAGCCAGGTGTCGATGGTGCCAAACATGAGGTCGCCCGCCGCCGCGCTTTCGCGTGCGCCGTCGACGTTGTCGAGAATCCACTGCACCTTGGAGGCCGAGAAAT
>OHAM01000894.1_pt1 | contig 20179 bp, 18 predicted proteins | sample 1577161 | NCBI WGS metagenome assembly OHAM01 (sample SAMEA3541583, study PRJEB24748) | human gut metagenome | biome: human gut; feature: human-associated habitat; material: faeces | place: China | collected 2012
AAACAAAGCTTTTTTTGTGATAGAATACGGACAGGTATGTCTTAAAGGAAAAGACGTCCGTAAAAGCAAAGGGGTGATATACATGAAACACATTCAGACATTGAATACCCGTGATCTGGCTGCAAGTGTAAAACACGGCGGCTGTGGCGAATGCCAGACATCCTGTCAGTCTGCTTGCAAAACATCTTGTGGTGTTGCAAACCAGCAGTGCGAAAACAAATAAGAAGCGACAGGATAAGTCGCTGCCCGTTTCGGGCGGCGACTTTTTACGCATAATCCCGAAGATGGCTTCGGATCAAATAGTATATAAAATAGAAAGAGGATTTTTATGATTCATCAGTACAAGTTAAATGGTTACAACATCGTGCTGGACGTTTACAGCGGTTCCGTACATGTTGTGGATGATGTGGCGTACGACATCATCGGTATGTATGAAGGACATACAAAAGAAGAAATCACAAAGGCGATTCTGGAAAAATACGCAGATAATCCGGAAGTTACAGCTGAAGAAATCGCAGATATTCTGGAAGGGGTAGAAGAACTGAAGAAAACAGGCAAACTCTTTACAGAAGACCTGTACGCAGACATTGCGGCAAATTTCAAAATGAAAAACAACGACATCAAGGCACTGTGCCTTCATGTAGCACACACCTGCAACCTGACATGTGATTACTGTTTTGCAAGTCAGGGTAAATATCAGGGGGAACGTGCTCTCATGAGTTTTGAAGTTGGGAAACAGGCACTGGATTTCCTCATTGCCAACTCCGGTAACAGAAAAAATCTGGAAGTGGACTTTTTTGGCGGCGAACCCCTCATGGACTGGGATGTGGTGAAACAGCTGGTAAATTATGCCCGCAGCGTGGAAAAACAGCACAACAAAAATTTCCGCTTCACACTGACCACCAATGGTTTGCTGGTTGACGATGATGTCATCGAATTTGCAAACAAAGAAATGCATAACGTGGTACTGAGTCTGGACGGCAGAAAAGAAGTCCATGATAAACTGCGCCGTACCGTTGGCGGTCATGGCAGCTATGATGTGATCGTACCCAAGTTCCAGAAGTTCGTTCAGAGTAGAAACAACACTGGTTACTATGTGCGCGGTACTTACACACATGACAACATTGATTTCACAAAGGATATTTTCCATATGGCGGATCTGGGCTTCACAGAACTGTCCATGGAACCTGTTGTTTGTGATCCCAAGGAACCTTACGCACTGACAGAAGCAGATTTGCCTGTGCTTTTCGAACAGTATGAAATTCTGGCAAAAGACATGCTCCGCAGAGAAAAAGAAGGCAAGCCCATCACTTTCTATCACTACATGATCGATTTGACAGGCGGCCCTTGCGTATATAAGCGTGTAACTGGCTGCGGCAGCGGTACAGAATATATGGCAGTTACCCCTTGGGGCGAACTGTTCCCTTGCCATCAGTTCGTAGGCGATCCTGCTTATAGTCTGGGTGATATCTGGAAAGGCGTTACCCATCCTGAAGTGCAGGACAAATTCCGCAAATGCAATGCTTATGCACGTCCTGACTGCAAAGACTGCTGGGCAAAACTGTACTGTTCCGGCGGCTGCGCTGCCAACGCTTACCATGCAACAGGGGATATTGCAGGTGTATATGAATACGGCTGTCAGCTCTTCCGCAAACGTATGGAATGTGCTATTATGATTCAGGTAGCAAAACAGGTACAGGAATAATTCTCTGAAAACATAGAGCTGGAAATTTTTGAGCAATCGAAAATTTCCAGCTTTTTTTACATAAAAAACAGATTGTATGTTCTGATATACAAAGTCAACAAAAAGAACATATGTTTTTATAATGCACTTGCACAAAAAAGAAGAGAATCCAGAAAGTACATTGAAGCATATTTCGAAGTGTGATATAATCTGACAAAACACCTAAGGAGGGGATAGGATGAAAAAGAAGATTGGTCTGCTTCTAATCGCGGCTTTGCTGATTTCTGTGCCAAACTGCACCAATGCGGATGGAACCACAAAAATTGAAATCAACGGAAAACAGGTGGCGTATACCAAAGAAGCAGGCACACCTTTTGTGGACGATGCAGGAAGAACACAAGTTCCTTTTAGACAAACCATGGAAACGTATGGTTGCACAGTTTCTTGGGATGGAACCGAACAGATGGCAATTGCCCAAAAAGACGGCATTACAGTAGAAGTACCCATTGGACAGCCTTATATTTATCGAAACGGGACAAAGGTGGAGAATGATACTGCTGCATTGATACAGGATGGCAGGACATATCTGCCCATTCGTGTGGTGCTGGAAAGTTTTGGTGCCAAAGTCCAGTGGAATGGAAATACCAATACAGTTGTTGTGACTTCTGGTGGACAAACAGCAGAAAATGGAGATATTCAAGTGCACTTTCTGGATGTGGGGCAGGGGGATGCGGCACTCATTAACGATGGAGAATTTGAAATCCTCATTGACGCTGGTGTATCAGCGGAAGGCGGAAAGGTAGTACAGTATCTTTCTGATTATGTAGATGGTGATTTGGATGTGGTTGTTGCCAGCCATGAAGATGCTGACCATATTGGCGGTCTGCCTGCGGTATTTGACGCGTATACCGTAGAAGAAGTGGTGGATAATGGCAGAACCAGTACTACAAAGACATATAATACCTACCATAATAAAGTACAGGCGGAAGGATCAGATTATGCTGTGGATACAACGGCACAGAATATTACACTGCCCAGCGGGGCTACACTGGAATTTCTGCCTATTACAGCTGTTTATGATAACGCTAATGATAACAGTGTTGTGACGATGCTCACCTATGGCGATGTGGAAGTGTTGTTTACGGGAGATCTGTCCGCGGATGTGGCAGATGCTAACAGTGGTTTGTTTTCCGATGTGGAAGTGCTGAAAGCAGGGCATCATGGTTCCAGAACCTCTGTCAGCAGTCAGTTCCTCCAGGCAACGAAACCTGAATATGTAGTCATTTCCGCAGGTCTTGATAATTCTTATGGCCATCCCCATAAAGAAGCGCTGTCTGCTTATCTAAATACAGGCGCGGATGTTTATGGAACATTCCGTTCCGGTGACATTGTCATGACCACAGATGGACAGAAGATTTCTTTTAATACCACAGATAAATTGACACTTTCTGTTGTGGGAGCGAAATCCAAAGGGACAACCCCTGTACAGAAACCGGTTACACAGCCAGAGCAGCCTTCAAAGCCAGTGGCGGAAACAACGGTGACTTATGTAGGAAATAAAAATTCAAAAGTATTTCATCGTGCTTCCTGTTCCTCCGTTTCTCAAATGAAGGACAGCAATAAAGTGTCTTTAAGCAGTCGGGACGCTGCCATTTCTCAGGGATATCGTCCCTGTGAAAATTGTCAGCCATAATAGATATAGAAGAAAGCAGGGCTTTAAGGGCATCTTCATAAGAAAACAAAGAAAGCTGAAATCCTTATAATGCAAAGGATTCCAGCTTTCTTATTTTTACGAAAGTTTTATCTGTAATGTTTTCTTATGAAGCCAGCCGCAGCAATTCCCCTTAAGAAATCAAGAAAAACAATGTTTTCTTAAGGGAATTCTGCTTTCCTGCTTTTTTAATTGCCTTTGCTGCTCAAAGGATTGCTGCGTTCTTCCCAAAAGATGTTGTTGTCCGGTTCCGCTTTGCCGCTGTCACTATAATGGGCATTTTGGCGGATCTGGTATAAATCATTGCCGGAAACCGTGTCCTTGGGTGTTTTTTTGTGTTGTTGATATCTCTTTTTTGTCATGTTTATCACCTCTTTTTATATTGTTTGCGATGGTTTCTTTTTTTATCAAGGAAAGTGTTTGGAATTTTTCAGCAAAAAAAGAACATAAAATGTTTAAGCTTTGTTTATGTCATGTTCATATTTTGTTCAAAATAGTAGAATATACTAATTACAACAGAGAAAATAAAGAAAGCAAAAAGCAATTCAGATATAACAGGAGGAATGAAATATGTATAATCCAAATGAAGATAAAAGAGAAAATGATAACAACATGGAGCCTATCCATGGACACGGTGAAAATGAACGTGAAGAAAAGGTATTCAGCGAAAACGAATCCCATGTACAGGAATCCAGAGAATCGGAACAGAATGTAACAGCGGAGGATGCAAAGGCAGAAGAAGTAAAAAATGAACACCCCCAACAGACACATCACAGTGAAACACTGCGGGACTACACACCGGAAGATGCACAGCCCATGTGCTTTGAATCCGAAGCGGCAGAAAAGACAGGCAGCGCAGGAAATGCGCATCAGGAATCTGTCAGAGAAGAAAGAACAGAAGAATCTGTTCATGCAGCTGGCCCTAGAGAAGAACGCAGAAAACAGGAAAAAAATAAAAATTGCTATGCGGAACATGTGAAAAAACACAGCAAGAAGAAAAACAGCGGCTGGGCAAAACTTATCGCAGGTTGCTTAATCATTGGCTTGGCTGGTGGTACAGGTATTGGTGCCGGCTATGGTGTAATAGAACAGCATTACCAAAATGCAGGTGGCAGTACAATGACATCCAGCGGAACTGTGAATGTAGAAAAGACAGCAACGGGAACAGGTATGTCTACCATTGATGTGGTGCGTGCCGTAAAACCTTCCGTTGTCAGCATCACCACAAAAATTGAAGGTGTAACTTCTTACTATGGTGCTTTTAGTGTGCCTTATGAAGGCGAAGGCGCCGGAAGTGGTGTTATTTTCTATTCCGATGATGAAAAAATCGCTATCGTAACAAATAACCATGTTATTGAAGATGCCACAGAAGTATATGCTACCATTAACGATACAACCAGTGTGCAGGCGAAAGTCGTTGGCACAAAGAGCGACTCTGATCTGGCTGTACTGACCATCTCCTGGGATGATCTGAGAGCGGCTGGCATTGATGAAGTAACAGTGGCAACATTTGGTGATTCCGATAGTCTGGAAGTTGGCGAAAGTGTCATTGCCATCGGGAATGCCATGGGCTTGGGCCTTTCTGCAACAGATGGTATTGTCAGTGTGAAAAATCAGACCATCAGTGTGGATAACAACACATTGAATGTAATACAGACAAGTGCTGCCATCAACAGCGGTAACAGCGGCGGTGCCCTGGTAAACAGCCGTGGTGAGGTAGTTGGTATCAATACAGCAAAATATAATTCTTCCATGGCAGAAGGTATGGGCTATGCAATTCCAAGCAATGAGGTTATTTCCGTAGCACAGGATCTGCTGGAAGACGGTACGGTAACAACACCTTATATTGGCATCATGGGTACAAGTATCACTTCTGAAAATGCATCTTTGTATAAACTGCCAGTGGGCGCACTGATTGTAGAAGTAACAGAAGGTGGCCCTGCGGCCAAAGCAGGTATCCAGGCAGGGGATATCATCACAGAATTCAATGGAAAAACAGTCATGGATATGGACTCCTTATCTGAACTGGTAAAAGAAACAGAAATTGGCCAGACAGTTTCTGTGCATATCATCCGCAATGGTGAAAAGGCCATGGATGTGCAGCTGACCGTTCAGGACAAAAACGCATAAAGCTTTTTCGAGGCTTTTCATATAGATAAAAGGGCAGGTGTAAACGCATCTGCCCTTTGTGGTTTTGTGAAAAACGGCGGAATTTTTATAAAAATAAAAGACAGAAAATAGGCAGTGCCCTTTACCCGAGAGACAAAATGTATTATAATAAAACGATGCAATAGAGTAAAAAAGAAAAAGGAGGATACCAATGCAAAGAGGCTCCTCGGGAAATAAAACCAGAAAAAAGAAAAAGCGTCCCAATGGGCCGCCGCAAGGAAGGGCGCAAAGGGATAATGTATATGAGTTAAACCGCATCCGGCAGAAGCGGGAAAGTGAAAATCGTTATTATGGACGAACACAGCCCCAGCCAGCGCCACGGGTGCATCAAAGACCTGTGCAGCCGAAAAAGGCGCAGCATAAAACAGCACAGCCGAAGAAACCGTCCAAAGCAACTGTAAAGCGCCGTAGAAATTATGCGGGACGAATCTTGCCGTTGTTTGTCTTTGGTGTCATTGCCCTGTACTTGGTAGCACAGCTGATGATGATGGCGGTGAAAAAGCCGGAAACCAATGTGGAAACGGTGACTTATGGCACCATTGACACACCGGTAAGCAGACAGGGTATTATTGTGCGTGACGAATATGTGGTCAAGAGTGATCGCGCAGGAACGCCTTTCTATGAGTATTCAGAAGGGGATTATGTTTCCAAATCTTCTGTGGTATGTCAGGTAAAAGACACTGCTTCTACGGATGTGCTGGAAAAGAAATTGCAGTCCATTGACAAAGATATTCTGGAAACACAGAAAAGCCGCAGCGATCTGTCGGCATTTTCTGAGGATATTACACGCATAGAAAATAATATGGGAAATACTGTGGAAATGTTTGGCAGCAGATCTATGAAAACAGACGCTTCCTATTTATACTCCATGCGTACACAGCTTGACAGCTATATGATGCAGAGAAATGAAATCTGGCTGTCAGAAGATGTGGAGAGCCTTTCTCAGCTCAGTGAAGAACGCAGTTCCTATGAACAGCAGCTTTCACAAAGCATGAGTTCCGTAACGGCACCGGAAAGCGGCGTTGTAGCGTTCAGTTATGATGGGTTGGAAGAGACATTGAAACCGGATGCTTTGGAAGAAATTACTGTTGGTCAGCTTAGCGGAAGCGAAAAAATGACTTACATTTCCAAAGTGAATAACGTAAAAGAAGGAGATCCGCTGTTCCGTATTGTCAGAAGCAATCAATGGTATATCGTATCTAATTTCCCGGCAAATGAAGTGCTGGATTGGAAAGCAGGCGATACCAAAAAGCTGAACTTGATTAGTGAGGACAGCACAACGGCAGTGTCCGCAACCATTCATTCCATCACACCGGGTGAGACAGAAACAAAGGTTGTATTCTCTTGCTTTACATATATGGATGAATTTATGGACAGCCGTACCATTTCGTTCAGTCTGGAAAGTGAAACAGTACAAGGACTGAAAATTCCCAATAATGCTATCGTTGAAAAATCTCTGCTGAAAATTCCTTTGGATTGCCTGACAGAAAGCGGCGGCAACCAGGGGGTTCTGCTGGTCAATGGGGAAAATTCTAAGTTCATTGCAACGACCATCATCAGCAGCGATGATTCTTATGCATATCTGGCACAGTCAGACCAGACATTGAAGCTGGGCGATGTGATCCTCCAGGGAACAGGAGAAAACGCTGGACAGTATACTGTGGCGGAAGTAGAAACGATGCCAGGTGTATATGTGGCAAACAGTTCCATGGCAAAATTTGTGCCCATCACAATTTTGGAGCAGAATCAGGAATATGCCATCGTAAGATCTAACAGCAGTTATGGTCTTCAGGTGTATGATACCATCGTATCTGATGCGAAAAATATTACAGAGGGACAATCCATTTATTGATAAAAAGGAGATGCACAAAATGGGAACGATACAGCAAAATATTGCAGAAGTAGAAAAACGGGTGGCTGATGCTGCCGCCCGTGCAGGCAGAAAACGGGAAGATGTCCTGCTGCTGGCTGTCAGCAAGACAAAACCTGTGGAACTTATAAAGGAAGCTGTTGCCTGCGGACTGACTTCTTTGGGTGAAAATAAAGTACAGGAGATCATGGAAAAATATGAACCCATGGGCCCTGGCGTTCATTGGCATTTAATTGGACATTTGCAGACAAATAAGGTAAAATATATCATTGACAAGGTAGACATGATTCATTCTGTGGAAAGCCTGCGTCTGGCAGAAGAGATCAATAAACGGGCAGCAGCCAAAGATCTTGTGATGGATATTCTGGTGGAAGTCAATATGGCTGATGAAGAAAGCAAATTTGGCGTAAAACCGGAAGAAGTAGAGGCGTTTTTGCACGATCTGTCACAGCTTCCCAACATTCGTGTCAGAGGGTTAATGACAGTTGCGCCTTTTGTAGAAAATCCTGAAGAAAATAGGGTATATTTCCGTAAAATGCGAGAATTACTGGTTGACATGAACGGCAAAAAAATTGATAATATAAACATGGATATGCTTTCCATGGGGATGACTGGTGACTATGAAGTAGCCATTGAAGAAGGTGCGACCATCGTCAGAGTGGGTACCGGCATTTTTGGCGAAAGATTCTACCCCAACAAGGCTTAAGCAAGAAAAGAAATCTAGGAGGATAAGAAAGTGGCAAAGTTTATTAATAAAATGAAAGATTTGATGTTTGGTGAATACGAAGACGATGAAGATTACTATGAAGATGATTATGAATATGAAGCTCCTGCCAGAGAGGCTGCTCCTGTAAGCAGCAGCTATGGTCTTCGTGACGTCAGCCGCGAATCCGATTACAGCACCACATCTGCGCCTCGCAAAACAACAAGAAACAATCCGCAGGTTTACAGCATCAACACAAACGTTCAGATGCAGGTAGTGATTATCAAACCGGAATGTTATGAGGATGCACAGGAAATTTGTGATCAGATCAAGACCAAAAAACCTGTTGTGGTAAATCTGGAAAAAGTAGAATACCCTGTTGCACAGAGAATCATGGACTTCCTGAGTGGTACCTGTTACTCTCTGGAAGGCTCTATTCAGCGTGTAGCAAATAATATTTTTGTCATTGCTCCTGAAAATGTAGATATCAGCGGCGATTTCAAGGAAGAACTGAAAACAAAAGGTGTCATTCTTCCCTGGATGAGCAGTGGCAGATAAGGAAGGAAGAATCATTTGACGAGTTTACAAGCATTGTTCATACAAGCCATTGATGTTTTTTTCAATGTCATTGAATGGCTGATTTTTATTCGGATTTTATTATCCTGGATTCCCATGTTTGGATATAGCAATCCTTTGGGACGCCTCATTTACAATCTGACAGAACCCATTCTGGGGCCTTGTCGCAGTATGCTGGAAAAATCTCCATTGGGCGGCGGCATGATGCTGGACTTTTCTCCCATCATCGCACTGATCCTGATGGTACTGGTAAAACAGTTGTTGATAGGTCTGGTGCTTCTGTTCTGATGGAACGAGGTGACGGATGTGAATAAACAAGCGTTATTACAAGGAATGACACAGCCTGAGGAAAGACTTTTGTTTGCGAAAGTGCTGGATCAGGCTGCTTTCAGTTATAAGCGCCATACACCGGCGTTTACGGATTTCCTAGACATGGCAAAAAGTGGGAAGTTTCTGGAAAAACTCCGTTCCCTTTCAGACTTAAATGTAGTCGCTTTTGGCGGCACAGAGGACTGTGAGCGGCGCATGATTGGTTTTGCGCCGGATTATATGGAGCTGGAAGGAGAAGATTTTCCCATTTGTGCCTTGCGTATCACAAAGCATAAAAAATTTGGTCAGACAGACCTGAGCCATCGGGATTATCTGGGCTCTATTTTGGGTCTTGGCATTGACCGGGGAAAAGTTGGGGATATTCTCGTATCTGAAGAACAGACCCTTTGCTTTGTATCAGAGGAAATCGCGGATTACATTCTGGTGAATCTGGAAAAAGTATCCCGTACGCCTGTGCAGGTGGAAAAAACAGATTTGTCGGAAATTGAGGCAAAAAAAGAAATTGAAGTTCGCAGGCTGACAGTGGCTTCCGTGCGGCTGGACGCTGTGGCGGGAGGTGTGCTTCATCTTTCCCGGGGAAAAGTGCAGGCACTCATCGCTGGGGAAAAAGCCAATGTGAACTGGAATGTGACAACAAATCCTTCTCTTTTGTTAAAGGAAGGGGATATGGTTTCTGTTCGGGGATTTGGGCGGTTCCGCCTGCTTTCCATCGGCGGAAAAAACAAAAAGGACAGAACCGGCATAGAGGTAGGCGTATATATTTAAGGAGGTTTTTTTGTGGTTACACCCAACGATATTGCAACAAAGGATTTCAAAAAAGTAGCCGTTGGCTATTCTCCCGAAGAAGTAGATACTTTTTTGGATGATATTTATGAAGATTACGAAAAACTCTATAACGAAAGTCTTCAGTCCAAAACAAAAACAGAAGTGGTTCAGGAAGATACAGACCGCTTGCGGAATCTGGAAAAAACACTGGAACGCACACTGAGCCTGGCAGAAGCTGCTGCGGAAGAAACCAAAGAAGCTGCAAAAGCGGAAGCGGAACAGATTATTGATAAGGCAAAGTTGGAACGTGATGAAATCCTCTCTGCTGCAAGAACAAAGGTGTACGAACTGGAACAGGAGATTGCTGCCCTGCAGAATCGTTATGAACTCATGCGTGCCCGCGTGAAACTGCTGTTGTATGCGGAAATCGAACTGTTGGACAAAAATGAAATCCTGGCAGAAAAAGATGCTGCCAAAGCAGCTGATAAAGAAGCTGCACACAAAGAAGCGACTCATAAATAAGTATGGAATGAAAACGGCTGTAACGAGGTGCCTGCGATGCGGGTGCCTTGCTGCGGCTGCTTTTGTTATGTAGAAATGAAAAAACGGGAACATTTTTCCCGGAAAGGCAGGAAGATTTGAAATGTGGATCATAGCTATCATTGCAGCGGCGGTATTGGTGGGGATCGACCAGCTGACGAAATATCTGGCATTGGTGAACCTGAAGCCCATCGGTTCCACTACTGTGGTGGATGGATTTCTGGATCTGACCTTTGTGGAAAACCGAGGAGTAGCCTTTGGTATGTTTTCCGGTAAGAAATGGTTTATTCTGCTGCTGACACTTTGTATTGTGGCTTTTCTGGTTTATTATTTTGTGAAAATGCCCCGTACGAAAGAATATCAGTGGGTACGCTGCGCTATGGTGCTGGTTTTGGCTGGTGCCGTAGGCAATATGCTTGACCGTGTATTCCGTGGATATGTGGTTGACTTTTTTGAATTTACATTCTTCAGCTGGCCCGTATTCAATGTGGCTGATATTTACGTTGTGGTGGGGGTCATTGTTTTGGCAGCACTCATTTTGTTTGTCATCAAAGAAGAACCTAAGTTAGAAAAGAAAAAGGACGAGAAATAATGGAATATTTTACATTTGCGGCAGAAAAAGAAGACGTTGGCACCAGATTGGATGTGTTTCTGGCTGAGAATATGGAAGACCTTTCTCGCAGTGCTGTACAGAAACTGGTGGAAGGCGGACATATCCAGCTCAATGGCGGCAGCGTGAAATCCAATTATAAATTGCGTGAAAAAGACGTGATTGATGTGGAAGTGCCGGAAGCAAAAGAAATTGAAATTTTGCCGGAGGATATTCCGCTGGATATCCTTTATGAAGATGCGGACGTGATTGTGGTAAATAAACCTCAGGGAATGGTTGTCCATCCTGCACCAGGGCATTATACAGGCACATTGGTCAATGCTTTGATGTATCACTGCGGCAGTGAACTTTCCGGCATCAATGGGGAAAAACGCCCCGGCATTGTGCACCGTATCGACAGAGATACCTCCGGGGTATTGATGGTGGCAAAAAACAACGCTGCTCATCAGGCTTTGGCGGCACAGCTGGCAGAGCACAGCATCACAAGAAAATATAATGCCATTGTATTCAATGGTTTTAAAGAGGATGAGGGTACCGTTGACCAGCCTATTGGCAGAAATCCTTTGGATCGCAAAAAAATGGCGGTAACTCAAAAACATAGCCGCCATGCAGTGACTCATTATCGGGTATTGCAGCGCATGGGGAATTTTACTCTCATCGAAGCACAGCTGGAAACAGGCAGAACCCATCAGATTCGTGTACATATGACATATATTGGGCATCCCTTGCTGGGGGATCTGGTGTATGGGCCTAAAAAACAGCCCTTTGCTTTGCAGGGACAGGTACTGCATGCAAGGGTTCTGGGATTTGTCCATCCCACAACAGGAGAGTACATGGAATTTGAGGCGCCCCTTCCAGAATATTTTCAGAAATTGATGGAACGTTTGGAGGGCTGACAGGAGGCGAAACAAATGGCATTGCATCGGAAAGACTTTTTCGGACTGCGGGATTTAACAGCAGATGATATTCGCTATATCCTCAGTACGGCAGAAACCATGAAATATATTTTGAACCAGAAGAATAAGAAGGCACCCCATTTGCAGGGGAAGTCTGTCATCATTTTGTTCTATGAACAGAGTGCTCGTGCGAAACTGTCCTATGAATTGGCAGCACAGCATTTGAGCGCCAATGTGGTAGATATGACAAACTCGGCTCATTCCATGGAGCGGGAAAGCCTCCAGGATATGGGGCAGCTGGTGGACCAGATGGGTGCAGACTTCATCATTCTGCGTCATCCTATGGCAGGCGCAGCCCGCTTGCTGGCAGAATGCGTTGAGGCATCTGTTATCAACGCTGGAGATGGTTACAACGAAAATCCCGGGCAGTCTTTACTGGATTTACTGACCATCAAAGAACGCAAAGGCAGTTTTGAAGGTCTGAAAGTTGCTATCATTGGTGACTTGCTCCATAGTCGTGTAGCAAAAAGCAATATCTGGGGATTGACGAAACTTGGTGCGGAAGTCTGTGTATCCGGGCCGCCGACATTTCTTTTGCCAGGGATCGAAAAATTCGGTGTGCAGGTGCATTATGATGTGCGGGAAGCAGTAAATCAGGCAGATGTTATCCTGACAACCCGTATGCGTATGGAAGCCCAGGATAAAACATTCCTGCCTTCTCTGGATGAATATAAGCGGTTCTTCCGTATTGACCATAATCTGCTGCGTTATGCCAAAGAAGATGCCATTGTCATGCATCCCGGTCCCATTCAGCGGGGGATTGAGATTTCTGACGGCGTTATCGACAGCCCTCAGTGTATCATCAATGACCAGATTGCCAACAGTGTAGCGGTGCGTATGGCCATGTTCTATATTCTGTCACAGATGGGAGGCGCTTTGGCATGAAAACCATTCTGAAAAATTGTAAACTCATTACACCGCCTTTTTCTGAAGAAAAACTGTATGATATTTTCATTGAAGGCGGGCTCATTGCGGATATTGGCGAAAACCTTCATGTAGAAGATGCAAAAGAACTGGATTTGGACGGTCATGTGGTATTGCCCGGTTTTATTGACATGCATTGTAATATTTGTGAACCAGGGTTTGAAAATATCGAAGATATTTCCACCGTTTCCCGCAGTGCCGCAAGAGGCGGTTTTACATCCATTACCTGTGAACCTAATACAAAACCAGTGATTGATAATAAAACCGTTGTGGAATACATCATTTCTAAATCCAAAGCACAGGCTTCTGTGAATATTTATCCTTATGGCAGTATGTCCATGGGATGCGAAGGAACAGCCATTGCAGAAATCGGTGAAATGTACGAAGCTGGCGTGGTTGCCATCTCTGATGGCGACGAATTTATTGATAGCGCGGCACTTATGCGGAACGTTATGCGTTACAGCCGCATGTTCGATTTGCCTATTATGACCCATTGCGAAGATCGGAGCCTTTCTGGCAAAGGTGTCATGAATGAAGGTTATACGGCAAGTTGTCTGGGTCTGTCTGGTATGCCCAGAGAAGCAGAGGAACTCCAAGTGGCAAGAAATATTTTGCTGGCGGAGATCACAGGTGCCAGACTGCATATTGCCCATGTGAGCACAGGCGGTTCTGTGCGCATGGTTAGGGACGCGAAAAAACGTGGTTTGCAGGTGACCTGCGAAACTTGTCCTCATTATTTTGCGCTGACAGAAGAGGCAGTGGAGGATTATAATACATTCGCGAAAGTTAATCCGCCTTTGAGAACACAGGAAGATGTGGAAGCTATTTTGGAAGGCATTGCCGATGGCATCATTGATGCCATTGCTTCCGGACATAGTCCTACAAGTCGGACAGATAAAGATAAAGAATTCGGCAATGCGGCATATGGCATTTCTGCGCTGGAAACAGCTTTTTCTATCAGTTTTACAAAACTGGTGGAAACAGGTATCATTTCTCTGGCGCGTCTGGTGGAATTGATGTCTAAAAAGCCGGCAGAAATTTTGAAACTGGAACAGAAAGGTGAGATTGCTATTGGCAAAGACGCCGATCTGATCGTCATTGAAACAAAAGGTACCCAGATCATTGAGCCGGAACTTTTTGCGTCAAAAGCAAAATTTTCTCCTTTTGCGGGACAAGTCAAAGGCAGAGTGGTTTATACCATCGTTGGCGGAAAAATTGTATCGTAAGGCTTTTGTGAAGAAAGCCAAAAACGAGGTGTAACATGTATTTAAAAAGATTGGATTTACAGGGTTTTAAATCTTTCCCTGAAAAAGTCAAACTGGAATTTAATCCGGGTATTACGGCAGTGGTAGGCCCTAACGGCAGCGGCAAAAGCAATGTTTCCGACGCTGTTCGTTGGGTGCTTGGGGAACAACGTGCAAAAAGCCTCCGTGGGGATAAAATGGAGGATGTTATTTTTGCCGGTACCGGAATACCCTTGTTATTTTCTTGGTAAGTGGGTTCTGGCACGGGTGTTATTTTTGCCGGTACCGAAAGCCGCAAGCCTCAGGGTTTTGCGGAAGTTACCATTGTCATTGACAATCAGGATGGGCGTATGCCAGTGGAGTTTACGGAAGTGCAGGTAACTCGTCGGGTGTTTCGTTCCGGTGAAAGTGAATACCGCATTAACGGCGCTGCCTGTCGTCTGAAAGATATTCAGGAACTGTTTATGGATACAGGTGTGGGCAGAGAAGGATATTCCATCGTTGGGCAAGGCAGAATTGATGAGATTCTCAATGCCAAAGGGGAAGAACGCCGGCGAATTTTCGAGGAAGCCACAGGGATTGTCAAGTATAAGACCCGTAAAATAGAAGCAACCAATAAACTGGAAAAAGAGCAGCAGAATCTGCTCCGTGTGGAAGATATTATTTCGGAGCTGGAGGGACAGCTTGCGCCTTTGGAAGAACAGAGCGAAACGGCAAGACAGTTCCTTTCTCTGCGAGAACAGCTGAAACAGGCGGAAATTGCTATGTTCTGCACAGAAGCGGAGCAGATGGAGCAGGAGTTTGACCGCTTGACAGAGCAAATGGCGTTGGCTGCGGAACAACAGGCAGCAGCCCAGAAAGAAGGCAATACTGCCAAAGCGCAGATTGCCGAAAAGAAACGACAGAACGAAGAGAAAAATGCTGCTTTGCAGACATTGAACGATACCATTGCTCAGGTAAAGGCAGATATTGAAAAAACAGAAGGGCGCATTCGTCTGGCTGAAGAACAGAGCCAGAACGATGCGGCAAACCTGACCCGTATGGAAAAAGAAGTCGCTGCCAAAGAAAAACAGCAGGCGGAAAAACAGCAGGAAACAGAAGTTTGCCGCAGCCGCATTACAGCCCTGAAAATGACCATGGATCGGGAACAGGAACAGCTGGATACCTTGGAAGCATCTTATGAAAACTTGAGCAGTACATTGCAGCTGCATGAAAGCCGTGCGGAAAGCTTTAAGGACGAAATTTTTGAGCAGATTCGTATTGGTACAGAAGCCAAAGGGGAAATTGCCAAACGAGAGGCTATGATGGAGCAGTTCTCCAGCAGAAAAGAACAGCTGGAAACAGAAATTGCCCATGCCCAGAGCCGTTTGGAGCATCAGGAAGTCCATCAGAAAGTGTTGGAGAAAAAGGCGCAGGAACAGCAGGAAACAGCGGAGTTTCTGGAACAGGAACTGGATGCCTTGGATCAGGACAGCCGTCATGCGTCGGAAACCAAAGCCAAGGCAGAACGTGCGCTGGCACAGCAGGAAAGATTGGTTTCTGAGAAAAAGTCCCGTTTGCGTTTGCTGTCTGAATTGGAGCGGGAGCATGAAGGTTTTTACAACAGCGTTAAAAGCCTTTTGAATCTGCCTGACCAGAAAGAGCGTGGTATCTGCGGTGCCGTTGGGCAACTTTTGCAGGTGGAAGAAGCCTATGAAACCGCCATTGAAGCGGCGTTGGGCGGTGCCATGCAGAACGTTGTCACCAAGACAGAAGAAGATGCCAAAAACGCTATCCAGTATCTGAAACAGCGCCGTTTGGGACGTGCAACCTTCTTGCCTATCACAGCGGTGAAGGGCAGAGGTTTGGAAGGTCGTCCTGCTATTTTGGAAGAACGGGGCGTCATTGGCACAGCAGATACGCTGGTGACTTTCGCGGAAGAATACCGCGGTATCATGACCTATCTGCTGGGAAGAATCCTTATTGTGGAAAATCTGGATGAGGCCGTAAGATTAGCGAAGAAATATCGCCACCAGTATAAAATGGTAACGCTGGAAGGGGACATCATGAATCCCGGCGGTGCCATGACCGGCGGTTCTCAGGCAAAGAAAACAACCAATATCTTTGGCAGAACCAGAGAAATCCATACTTTGCAGAAAGAATTGGAAGATGCAGGCAAACAGACCGCATCTCTGGAAGAAGCTTTGCAGCTTGCGGAAGAAGATTTGCAGGAAATCGCAGAGCAGATTATGGAAAAGAAACTGGAACTGCAAAAGCTGACAGTGACCATTCAGACAGGCAAAGGCGAAATGGCGAAAATGGAAAGCGAAATCGCCGAAACCAATTCCCGTTTGAAATTGCTGGAACTGGAAGAAAGACAGCTTGCAGACCAGTTGTCTCGGGCTGAAGGGGATATTGCAAAGAGCAAAGAAACCTTGGCGCAAAGTGAAGCTGCTATGGCACAAGCAAATGAATCCTTGTCCGCTTTCCAGGAAAATCTGGCAGAGGAAAAAGAACAGCGGGATCACCTGATGGAAGAAATCACTCAGGTGAAAATTCGTATTTCCAATAGCGGACAGCAGATTTATGCCGCAGAAGAAACGGTACTGCGCTTGCAGCAGGAAGCAGAAAATCTGCAAAAAGAAACCCGTCAGCTCCATCAGCAAATGGAGCTTTTGAGAGAAAGCGGCGATAAACGGGGAGAAACTCAGGAAGCCCTTCATGCGGAACGGGAAAAACTGGAACAGCAGGAAGAAACTCTGCGCCAGCAGTTGGAGGAAACCAATGCCCTCATTGCCTCCCTGACAGCAGATACGGCAGAACTGGAGGAAGCTGTTCAGACAGCGGCTGATACAGCCACCAAGCTGGAAAATGAGCTGTTCCGTATTGAAACGAAACAGGAAAAGATCAATGAAGAAAAACAGCGCATCTTTGACCGTATGTGGGAAGAATATGAAATCACCATTGGTGCGGCAAAAGAAGCGTCGAAAGAAGAAAAACGACCTTATGGTGAATTAAAACGCTTATCCAAAGAATGGAAAAATGATATGCGTGCCCTTGGGAATGTCAATGTAGGCGCTATTGACCAGTATCGAGAAGTGAAAGAGCGTTTTGACTTTTTAACAAATCAGCGAGCGGATATTCTGGAAGCGGAAGGAAAACTCCGCCAGATCATCGCGGAATTGACAGAGCTCATGGAAAAACAGTTCCGGGAACAGTTTGCGGTGATTTCCAAGAACTTCAGCGAAGTATTCCAGGAAATGTTCGGCGGCGGGAAAGCTTATCTGAAACTTTCTGATGATGCCAACGCCTTGGAATCATCTATTGATATTGTGGCACAGCCGCCCGGCAAAAGTTTGCAGAATATGCAGCTGCTTTCCGGTGGGGAACGTGCGTTAACTGCCATTGCCATTTTGTTTTCCATTTTGAAAATGAAGCCGTCACCTTTCTGTATTCTGGACGAAATCGAGGCGGCGCTGGACGATGCCAATGTCAGACGTTATGCCCAGTATTTGACACGGTTTTCCAAGGAAACTCAGTTTATTGTTATTACCCATCGTAAGGGTACCATGGAATATGCTGATGTCATGTACGGTGTCACTATGCAGGAAAAAGGTGTTTCAAAATTGATTTCTGTGGACTTTTCTAAAGCACAGGAAGATGTAGTTTAATTTGAGGTGAAAATATGGGATTTTTTGATTTTTTGAAGAAAAAACCGCAGGAACAGCCTGTGGTGGAACAGACAGAAGAAAAAGATGTAGTGGAGATTGCTGGCATTGAGGTAAACACCACTCCAGAAAAAGAAGAAGACATTGTACTAAATGTCAATGAAAATCTGGGAACCACAACCGCAATCAATCAGGCAGTCCATGAGGTGATGGACGAAGAAGAAATTGAGTTCCACGAAAAAGCCTTCGGCACACTGTATCAGGAAAATGATGATATTGCCGCTGCGGAAGAAGAACCCGAAGTGGAAATCGAACTGACCACAGAAGAAACTGTTGTACCAGAAGATGCGGAAGCCTTTACAGAAGAACTGACAGAGCTGGTGGAAGAAGGTCTGGAAGCGGCAGCGGAAAGCGAAAGAGAATTGCAGGTGGAAACAGCTGAAGAAAAATTTGTGGAAGAAACTGACGCGGAAGGTCAGCAGTTTGTGGAAGAACTGGCTGATTTTGTGGCAGAAGAATTGGAAGCGGAGCAGGAAGAAGAAGCTGTGGAAGAAACAGCAGCTGAACCTGAAGCTGTTCCCGAAGAAGCTCCTGTACAGGAACCTGTGAAAGAGAAAAAAGGCTTTTTTGCCCGTCTGAAAGAAGGTCTGGATAAAACCAGAAAGAATATTCTGGGCGGCGTAGACACCGTTCTGGGCAGCTTTACCAAGATTGATGAGGATTTGTTTGAAGAACTGGAAGAAGCTCTCATTATGGCGGATATGGGTGTACAGACTACCATGGACATCGTGGAAAACCTGCGTCAGCGCGTGAAAAAAGAACGTGCCACAGACCCTGCGGTTATCAAAGATATGCTCATTGATGAAATTACAGCGATTTTGCAGGATGGGGTAGAGGAAGAAGAAAATCTGCCTTCTCCCACTGTGATGCTGGTCATCGGTGTCAATGGTGTTGGTAAGACCACAACCATTGGTAAACTTTCTCATAACTTCAAAAACGAAGGCAAGTCTGTACTGCTGGCGGCAGCGGATACTTTCCGTGCGGCAGCCATCGACCAGCTGGAAGTTTGGGGACAGCGTGCCGGTATCGAAGTTATCAAACATGAAGAAAACGCAGACCCTGCGGCTGTTGTCTTTGACGCAGTTCATGCGGCAAGAAACCGCAAAACAGACCTGCTTATCTGCGATACAGCGGGACGTCTCCATAACAAAAAGAACCTTATGGAAGAACTGCGGAAAATCTCCCGTGTCATTGAACGGGAATACCCTGCGGCACATAAAGAAACTTATCTGGTACTGGATGCGACCACAGGTCAGAATGCTTTGCAGCAGGCAAAAGTATTCATGGAAGTGGCAGACATCACAGGCATTATTCTGACAAAACTGGATGGTACCGCAAAGGGTGGTATCGTTGTTGCCATTAAGAGTGAACTGAAAATCCCTGTACGCTATATCGGCGTTGGGGAAGGCATCGAAGATTTGCAGAAATTCCACGCAGAAGATTTTGCCAAAGCGTTGTTTGGTGAAGAAGCATAAGAGAGGACAGAAAAATGGAAGAAAAGAATTTGCAGAATGAAGAAACAACGGTGGTACGCCATCAGGAACCCAAAAAGAATGAAAAACAGCGTCCTGTGCATACCACACCTTATAGTCAGGAAATCCAGAAGCATATGAACAAATGCTTCCCCGGACGCACAGAAAGGGTTTTCTTTGATAAACTGAATGATTATTTGCAGGTAGATATTCATATTCTGGAAGCACCTACAAAACAGGACTTCCATGTACTCTATACTGTTGGTATGAGCGCATTGCCCATGAAACTGCCTGATGAATTTTATCCTGATTATCAGATGTTGGAGAGGGCAGAACTCATCGCCCTGTTGCCTGCGGAATGGCAGTTGCCTGAACCCGCGGAAGGAGAAACATATAACAATACCTTCTGGTGGCCTGTGGATCTGTTGCAGTATCTGGCAAGATTCCCTCATGAATACAAAAGCTGGCTGGGGTGGGGACATACAGTTCCAAACTCCGATAAATATGTATCCTATGACGAAGCAAGTACAAAACTGTGCGGTGTTATGATTTCCGCATTGAACGAAGCCATCAGCATGTTCCATGCGAAAGATGGTACGCTTATCAATCTGTACGCGCTGCTGCCTCTGTATAAAGAAGAAATTGATTTCAAACAGCAGGAAGGCGGCGAAGCATTATTGCAGAAGATGGTTGGTATCAATGGCTTTGGTATGATCATTTTCCCTGACAGACCTAATGTATGTCTGGAGGAAGACACAAAAACAGAAGAATAATAAAGCGATACCCTCATTACAAGTTGATTTTTTGGATGGACTTGCAATGGGGGTTTTGTTTTGCGAAAAAATAGGGCGGCGTTTATTTTTTTATATTTTGTCTGGAAAATAAGAAAAAAATTTCGGAATATATGAGTGACAATGA
>OHAM01000924.1_pt1 | contig 19844 bp, 16 predicted proteins | sample 1577161 | NCBI WGS metagenome assembly OHAM01 (sample SAMEA3541583, study PRJEB24748) | human gut metagenome | biome: human gut; feature: human-associated habitat; material: faeces | place: China | collected 2012
TAACATTTTTTATCCATATATGTTTTAATCAATGGATAACTCTTAATTATCCTTGAATGTATTTAAACTAATGAAGTGAAAAATAAGAAATATTTTATGGCTTTTTCTATAATTGATTTGAAATATTCATATTTTTTCGTGGATGCTTTGACTCCAAAATATTTTTTTGCTTCGACATTGTTACATGGGTATATATTTCAGTTACATTAATTGAACTGTGACCAAGCATATTTTGTATGTAACGGATATCAACATCTGCTTCTAAAAGTTGTGTGGCAAAAGAATGGCGGAACATATGGGGAGTAATATGTTGTGAAATAGATGCAATTTGACAATATTTGTTAATCATTTCACGTACGGATTGGTCAGATAAACGTTTACCAATATTATTTACAAAGAAGAAACCATTGGATTTAATTTCGTTGTTGTATTCTATATAGTATTTATTTAAAACCGTGAGGGCATGGCTGTCGCATATCTGGATTAAACGTTCTTTGGAGCCTTTGCCGTTAATTGCGATAATATTATTACGTAAATCAATATTTTGATTTTGGAGAGAACAAAGTTCTGAAATTCGTATTCCTGTTGCAAAAAGCAACTCAATAACAGCTATATCCCGAAGAATTTTCTTCTTTTGAAATGAACTTGAAGCATTAGCATATTGCCAATATATAGTATTTAACAATAATTCGATGGTAGGTAAAGGTATGGTTTTAGGAAGAATAATCGGTTCACGAAATTTTATTTGCAATTTATAAAATGGATTTTGCACAATGATTTCTTTATATTCCAGATAATGAAAAAATGCTTTTATAGAAGCAAGTTTACGTTTAACGGTTTTGGGTGCATATTCTTGGTGAAGTTTTGAAACATATATTTCAAGAAGATTAGGGGTAATTTGTGTCAGTTCAGTAGTAGATATTTGCTTTGAAAATTGTTGTAAATCAATGCGGTAAGCCTTTAGCGTTTTGGGATTCAGACGTTTTTGCGTGGCACAATAAAGTAAATAGTTTTCAATGTTAAGAGATAAATGATTCATAGGATACTCCTTTTCTTGTTGTATTTTCAATCATATATAGTACCTTGAATTTAAATTTTGCACTAGCCAATATTTATACAACTTACTCAATTTACGCCATATCGCATGGTATTTTTGGCTAAATAAATTTATAATTAATTAATTTAAATACATTTGGGAGGAAAAGAACTATGTATCTGAAAAAATTACAACTCATAAATTTTAGAAAATTTTCTACAGAAAATAATGCTGTGGAATTTATTAGTTCTCAAATTGTAAAACCACGAAAAAAAGAACAAGAAATGGAAACACCGGAGAATAGCAATGAAGAACAAAATAGTAGTAATGACGATGATGTTGATATTGCTTCGGACACAACATTGATAATAGGAAAAAATAATGCTGGTAAGACAACGATTGTTACAGCTTTAGATCATTTGATTCACAACGAGAATGCATTTGGTGTGAACGATTTTAATTATGGTTATCTAAGAAGATATTTTGATGATTACGACATAGAGAATCCAATTAAGAAAGCACCTGTTATAGAATTTAGAATTACGATTGTACTTGAGGATGAAAGCAGTGACAGGATATCTAATGTTATTCCATTTATGCTGGTTGAAGATGTCAATGACTCAGAATTAGATATTTATGTAAAATATGAGGCCATTGAAGAAGTACCTTTTCATGAACAAATGAAAAACTTAAAACAGAAACCTGTTGAAGAAGCTTTTTCTGCATTTTTGAATTTATTGAAGGATACAGAGTATAGGATTAATTATTATGATAAAAATGAAAATCCAATTGAAAAAGACTTTAAATTAATAAATTTAATAGACATAAAGTGTATAAAGGCAAATCATCTGAAAAATGATCATTGCCTTACAGATGCGTTTAATAAAATTGTTACTTACAGATATAACAGTACATTTTCTGATGACAAGAAAGATATAGAGCAAACATTAGCAGGTATTAATAAAGACTTAACAAAAACAATTAAGGAAAAACACACAGGGATTTTAAAAGATATATTGAAAAAGCTTGTGTCCACGAGTCATATGGAGGTTGATTTAAGTGCAGATGTTACATTTGATAAATTGATGAAAGATCTTGTTAGATATGAATATGTAGAAAATGATATACATGTTCCGGAAAGTCAGTTTGGACTGGGGTATACGAACCTGGTTTTGATTATAGCGGATATTATTGAATATTTGGAAAAATATCCAGATGATACTTTTAATAGCAAAATTAATTTGATCTCTATTGAGGAACCGGAAACATTTATGCATCCGCAAATGCAGGAATTGTTCATTGAAAATATAAATGAGGCGATAGACGTTTTACTTAAGGAAAAGAAGAAAAACATAAATAGCCAAATCATTATAACAACGCATTCGGCGCACATATTAAACAGCAAAATACATAGTGTTAATACATTTGATAACATATGTTATTTACATGAGAAAGAAGGAAATTCTTGCACCGTAAATTTATGTAATAAAAATGTAATGCCAGATGTGGAGGAAAACGAGAAAGAACGGGCATTTAAGTTTTTAAAGAAACATATTAAATTTAAAGTTTCGGAACTCTTTTTTTCAGATGCAGCAATATTTGTAGAAGGTTTTGCGGAGGAAATGCTGGTGCCATTTTATATGGAAGATAAAACAAGAGGGCTGGATAAGTTTTTTATTTCTGTATTCAATATAAATGGAGCACATGGATATTTATATAGACGATTAATTGAAGTACTTGGCATACCAGTACTTATGATAACGGATTTGGATATAAAGAGGGATAAGACGAAAAGTGATGAGGAGACAGAAGATACAGAAGGAACGTCAGAGGAAAATAGTATTTATCAAATTGACTGCCTGAAAGGAAGGAAAACGACAAATAAAACTATTAAGGCATTTAATGGCAAAGATGAGATAGAGAATATTCCAGTTTGCTTTAAAGAAAATAATCTTTATCTAACTTATCAGGGAAAGATAGAAGGTTATTATGCCACTAGTTTTGAAGAAGCTTTTATTTTGACAAATTATAATAATGTAATTGTTAATGATTTGCTGAAAGAGATAAAACCAGCAACATATAAAAGCATTATGAACGGTGATGTTGATTATGATAAAAATAAAGAAAATTCGTATAAATGGCAGGTGAAATTAGGTAACAGTAAGGGAGAATTCGCAAGTAAACTTCTTTATAAAATGATAAATGAAGATATAGACGCAAATATCCCCCAATTGCCAGAATATATAGAGCAAGGGCTGGAATGGTTAAAAAATAAATTAAATGGAGAAGGTGAAACAAGTGAATAATTCTCGAGAAGAAGATTTAGAAAATGAATATAAAATCACACAGGAGTTATGTGAGTGCAGTGATATTTATAAAAGCGTTGTTTTTAATGCGGGGGCAGGAGCAGGAAAGACTTATACTTTAATACAATGTCTGAAACATATTATTCTATTACATGGAGAACAATTAAAAAATCATAATCAAAAAATAGCCTGTATCACATATACCAATGTGGCTGCAGAACATATTAGAGAACAATTAGGTTCTTCGGATATTGTAGAAGTTTCTACGATTCATAAAAGAGTCTGGGATATTATAGGTGATCAAAAAGCAGCAGTATTAAAATTACATATAGAGAAATTGTGGAACGAAATTGACTTGATTGAGAAGCAGTTGGCAGAAAACGATAACTGCAAAAAATACCAGAACTTGAATGAAGCAGAAAAGGAAAGATTTTTACAATTAATGCTTGCTAATAAAAAAATATATAACAAAGCATATAATCTGAAGGCAGCAGATTTTAAAGAAGCTATGCCCAAAGAAATTAAGCAGGGGTATGCAGAACTGCTTTCAAATGTTTTAAATTTTAAAAGTGTAGTAGATAAACTTTTTCGAAAGAAAAGGGACATAGATTGTTTACAAAAAATTAAAAATAAAGAGGAATATTACAAAGAGGTAAAATATGATGCGATGTATAGTCGGGACAGACTAGATAAAATGAGAATTAGTCATGACACTTTGTTGGAGTACGGCTATCAGATGGTTGTGCAATACCCACGATTAAGGCAGATTGTGATTGATTGTTATCCATATATTTTAATTGATGAATATCAGGATACAGCAGATAAGGTAGTAAATATTATGAATATGATAGAACAGTATGCAAAGGAAATTCAGCATAATATGTTTATTGCTTATTTTGGAGATTATGTTCAAAATATTTATGAGGATGGTGTAGGAAGAAAATTGCTGGAACTGCATCCGGGTTTGAAAAATGTTTCTAAAGAGTATAATCGCAGATCCTACACGGAAATTATTGACGTAGCAAATAAAATCCGAAATGATAATATAGAACAAAGGTCTATTTACAGTGATAGTACAGGTGGAAGTGTAGAATTGTACTATGGTACCCAGAAAGATGTAAAAAAATTTATTGATAAATGCACCGAGGACTGGCAGATAGATAACAATAATCGCCTGCACTGCATGATGGCGAAAAATAAAATGGTGGCAGAATATAGTGGTTTTTTATCAGTTTATTCTGCGTATAAAGAGACGGAAGCTTATAAAGGAACAAATTATGACCAGTTAAATACAGAATTGCTTAGTCCAGACATTATTCATTTAGGAAAAACACAGGCAGTACTTTTTCGATTGATGAGGTTATACACTCAAATACGGGATGAAAAACAGCCGTTAAGGAATATTTTGCCGTCAGATGAATATAGAAATTTGAGTTTTCAAGAATTAAAAACTCTTATAAATACATTACAGGCAACAGAAGGAAGTACCTTAGGTGAATTGCTTACATTAATATGTGATGAGTATACGGATTTACATAGCAAGACATTTCATACTGTTATTGAAAAAATATTTGACATAGATGAGATATCTTATGATGAAATTTTGAAGTTTTTTCTCACAGCATTGTATCAATCGGCGGTGAATGAAGATTTGAAGACGGAGGAAATTTTAAAAAATATTTTGAATCTTAAAATCGAAGATTTATTAAATTGGTATCATTATGTAAATCGTGATGAGAAGAAAAGTATTTCATATCATACGTTTCACAGTACCAAGGGATTGGAATATGAAAATGTCGCAATTATTCTTGGAAAAGAATTTAAACGGGGAAAAAATATTTTCGAAACGTTTTTTAAGGAATATAAAAAAAATGAAAATGAAAAGTCTTCTGATTTCGAAAAAGGACAGAACATTTTATATGTAGCAGTGACCAGAGCGATTAAAAATTTGCGCATTCTGTATGTTGATAATGTAGACGGAATTCAGGAGAATATGGAGGAGATTTTTGGTAAAGGAAAATATTTAGATGATGAGGTGACGTGATTAGTGTTTGGATTTTTTATTAGGAATAGATTACTTTGAACAGTGATAAATTCTTAGAAACTAATACACAAGAGTCGAAATATTGATTATTTTCTTGAATTCCAAGAAAAAACATGGAATTGAAAGAAATGTTAAAGAAAAAGTTGTCTTGTGACAGAAAACTCGCTATATTATAAGTATCGGATACTATAAGAGAAGTGGGTGAGATACAATATGGCAGTATATGTTGTTGGCGATTTTTTGAGAGAAACAAGAATGAGAAAAGGATATACGCAGGAAGAAGTGAGTTATGGAATCTGCACGACGGCATCTTTATCAAGAATTGAAAATGGGGCACAAAAACCGGGCAGAATTATATTGGAAAAATTATTTGAACGCTTAGGAACAGAGAATAATTTGTTTAATTCTTTTGTAAGCAGAGAGGAGATGGAGTTATATTCTGCGATTCAAGAGTTGATTCGAAATGTAACAGATGTAGAAGTTGAAAAAATTGAGGAACAAATTAGCATAATTAAGCAGCTGATTAAGGACGATGGAAGATTAGAGAATCAAATCATATTGTTTGCGCAGAGTAAGTTAGCAGTTAAAAAGTATGGCGATAGTGACAAGGCAATGGAATTATTGATGAGAGCGATTCATATAACTTTACCGGAATTTGATGGGAAAAATCCTATGAGAAATAATTTATTAACGTTCGATGAAATTACAATTATCAATAGCATTGCTGTTCGTTATGCTAAAAAGGGGGAATATTTAATAGCAATACAACTTGATTTATGGTTAAAAGAATACATGGAGAATAAAATTGTAGATGGAAAGATGAAGACGGCGAAATATCCGATGATTTTGTATAATTTAAGTAATTGGTTTGGAGAGGAAAAATGTCCGAAGGAAGCATATAAAATAGCTGATGAAGGGGTGATGTTTTGTATTAAGTATGGAAATTTAGTAACATTTCCAGCATTAATATTAAATAAAGGAGTGGCATTGGCTGAAATGGGACAATTAAATGATTCTAAAAAATATTTGCACCAAGCAATTACAATTTTCGAAGCACTGAATAAAACAGAAACTGTTAAATTAGTAGTTGATTGGTGCAAAGTTCATTATCAACTTGTGTTTTAGTAGCCACCTTCTATGTCTTCTAAAATATAAGCTACTTCATAACTCTGATCCAAACCCCCAGTACTTCCAACAATAGAAGCGGCAGCGATAAGTGCGCATAATGTGATAGCAAAAAGTTTCTTTTTCATGGTTTTGTACCTCCAATTAATTTTGAGATTATGGTAAATTCCAGAGGCCAAAGAGACCATTCGATGTGATGTAAATTTAAATTTACGCCATATCGAATGGTCTTTTTGTTTGCACAGATATAAAATTAGTTAATTTAGCAGAACTCTTTACCGAGTGGATAGAAAGAGGCATGCAAATTAAGAAATTTTAGTAGTGGAAGGAAAACATGATTTATGGTAAGAGCGGAATTACGCAGACAGGAAATTGATTGGGAGAATACGAATATCCATATTTCAAAAGAAGAGTTGGAAAGAGAACAGGCACATGAGGAAGCGATTAAGCAGACAAAACAGTATCTGAATCGTAATTTTCCAAGGTTTTATACGGTCAATAATGTTTATTATGAAACAGAAGTATTTAATGACGAGGCAGGGATGTACGAAGTACTGCATGTGGATCATATATTGATCGGAGATCAGGCGATGTATGTGATCAAAACGGTTAATTTTCCGGGAAAAGAAGCCGGCTCACGCAGGGTGAATAATGCTGACAGGGAAAATCAGAGATGTCGTGAATATATGCAGCAGCTTGCAGAAGAAACAGCGGGTGTAGAGATTCCGACGATTGGAATTGTGAATGTAACGGGACTTACAGAGGAAGCAATGCATATGAATCTGGATTTAGGACATCATGTTGTGCCAATTACAGATCTGGCAGACAAAATCAGATATTATGAGAAGACAATTGATAGCAATCGTGTTGTATATGACAATAGCGACCGGCTGGTGCGGAAGTTCAAGGAAGAAGAGGTGTATGACAATATTGTGCCGCAGATACGTGATGTGGAGCTAAAACACAGAGTGTACATGAAGTTATCAAATGAATGAACAGAAATAAGTTGATTATAAAAACCGGGTGCCAGATGATGGTACCCGGTTTTTGGTAACTATAAGGCATGGGATATAAGGATGGAAATATATTTTTTTACATTAAATGGTATAGTTATGGTATAATACACATAATATTGTAAATTTGGAATGAAAAGATGAAATAAATATTAAGGAATCTATTTATGAATAAGCTATCAGAAAGCACAAAAACAACCATACTGGCGTTGTCCTGGCGTGATATACGCTCACCGAAGATGGGAGGAGCAGAGACACATACGCATGAGATGTTACGCAGGGTAGATCATGAAAAGTATCGTGTTATTCATTTTGCACCTATGTATCCGGGGCTGGCAGAAGAAGAAACGATAGATGGTGTAACTTATCTGAGAAAGGGAAATATTTTCTCAGTCATCTGGTATGCCATGATTTATTATAAGAGAAATGCTAAAAATATAGATTTTGTAATTGAACAATGCAATACGCATCGCTTTTTTACACGATTTTGGGTGCCAGCAAAGAAAAGAATATTTTATATTCATCAATTGACAAGAGAAATCTGGAATATTGAAATGCATGGAATTTTTGCAAGTATTGGTAGAAAACTTGAAGATCCGATGCTACGACTTCAGAATAAAGATTATGCGATTACTGTGTCAAATTCAACAAAGAATGAATTGATAGAGCAAGGATTTCAGCCAGAAAAGATTTTTATTGTCAATCCGGCAATTCATACAAGATTATGGACACAGGAAGAATGGCTTGAGAAGGATGCAAATCCTACATTTGTGTATGTTGGCAGGTATGCCAGATATAAAGGGATTGATGTGGCAATTGAAGCATTGGGGCTGGTAAAAGCCGTGCATAAGAACGCCAAATTGTGGATTATTGGAAAAGAAAACAAAGAATATGTGGAAGAAGTATTAAAACCGTTATGCAGCAAATTACATCTTGAAATTGGGCAGGAGGAGTATGCAGATGTAGTTTTATGTGGCTTTGTCAGTGAGGAAAAAAAGTTAGAATTGCAGAGCAGGGCATTGGCACTTTTGTTCCCATCCATAAGAGAAGGCTGGGGATTGATTATTACGGAGGCAGCAACGGTAGGAACACCAAGTATTGTATTTGATGCACCTGGTTCCAGAGATGCGGTTGATTTTGGAAAGGCAGGATATTTGTGCAGTAAAAATGATGCGAAACATTTAGCTGAATATATGGATAAATGTATTGAACAACCGGAGGAATACAAAAAGATCCGTGAAGCAGCATATCGTTTTTCCAGTCAGTTTATCTGGAATAACATGAATTATTGCCTAGATCATATTATTGAATCAATCAGAGAAAGAGAAGCATAAATGAGTGAAGTGAAGATTTCTGTTATTATTCCAACTTATAATTCGGAACAGACATTGGAATGTACGTTAAAGAGCATTACGGATCAGAGCATTGGCAGGGAAAAGGTGGAGATCCTTATAGTGGATGGAGGATCGACAGACCAGACTATTTTCATTGCACAAAAGTTTGGGGCTGTTGTTCTTAAAAATGAAAAAAAACTGCCCGAGATTGCAAAACAGATTGGTTTTTTGCATGCAAAGGGACAATATGGAATGTTTCTCGATTCTGATGAAAGCATGAAAGATTTACATTCTTTCGAACGAAGAATTGATTTTTTGACAGAGCATCCGCATATTAAGAATTTTGTCTCAACAGGGATGATCTGCAAGGAGGGAGAACGCGCGTTGATTCGTTATACGAACCATGTGGCAGATCCATTTTCTTTTTTTGCCTATCGGTATAATGGATGTAATCGTTGTGAGGATTTGCCAAAACATTATCAATATGAGAAAGAGGGACAGGCATTTCTATTTACTTTCAAGGAGAACGACGTATTACCTCTTTTTGATGCGGCAGGAAATATGTTTGAAATGGAATATGCAAGAAGCCTTTATGAAAAAGCAGATAACAAGGAAAATTTTGTGGCAACCATTTTTGACAGTATGGTGTATGAGACAAGATGTGCAGCAGTATTTGAGGATGATTTTGTTGTGCATCAGCCGGGGATGACAGTAAAGGTGTATTTTAGTAAACTAAAATGGCGTGTGAAGAATAATGTGTTCCCGGAGAAAAACGAGGCGATTGGTTTTGCAACCAGACGAGGAAAAAGTAATAAGTTACAAAAAAGGCAGTATTTGTATGTGCCATATTGTGCATTAATTTTGCCTGTAATGTTGGATTCTATTTATCAGACAATTAAAAATAGAGATGTAGTATTTTTGACACATATTATTTTTGCAGAATACACATTTTTCTGGATTGCAATTTATATGGCTGCTAAAATATTAAAAATTCCGGTTGGACAAAATAAGGGTTATGGTAAGAAATAAATGATAAAGAAATTGTTTGATAAGTATAGTAGTTTTCTTTTAATGGCAATGATGATAGGTGTGGGTGGAATTAATTATCTGTTCCAAATTGTCATTGGAAGAACACTTACAATAGAAGAATATGGAACGGTCAATTCATTGTTATCTCTGACAAGTATTATTTCAGTTCCGGGAACAATTCTTGCCATGATTATTTCAAAGCAGGTATCTATTGCGCTTGCAAAAGGAAATGTTTCATCAGTGAAAAGTCTGGCAAGAATATTTATTATGTTGACCTGCCTGATAGGATTAGTCTTAGTGTTAATAGAAATATGCTTATCGGGCTGGATTGGAAAATATTTGCATGTAGATGAAACCGGGCATGTGGTTATTTGCTGTGTAATCAGCGGACTTACGATTGCATTACAGTCTTTTGCAGGAACGATTCAAGGAATGCAGAAGTTTTTTGAATATGGATTTCAGTCTTTTGTTACAGCAATTTGTAAAATAGGATTTAGTGTATTGCTGATTGCTGTGGGATTTAAAGTAGGTGGACCATTATGGGGAATGTTAATTGCACAGGTGGCAACACTGCTTTACTGTATGTTAGTATTACAGCACGCATTTGCCGGGGAAACTTATATAGCAGTTGACATAAAGCAAACATTATTGGACTGCAGCAGAGATTTGTGGGTGATCGCATTAGGGCAGTTGAATATCAGTGTGCTTACGAATTGTGATTTGATTTTGGTAAAGAGATTTTTTAATGAAACGGATGCAGGAATTTATTCAGCCGCAATTATTATTGCAAGGCTTGTGATGTATGTATCTACAATGCTGATCTATGTATTGTTTCCAAAGGTGGCCAATCAGACAGCACAGGGAAAGAATACACAAAGATTATTCTTGAAATCTCTTGCTGCAAATCTTGTGATCATTGCAGCAGGATGTATCGGTATTGCGTTATTAGGAAGATGGATTATACAGTTGTTTCTGGGGAATAACTATCTGCAGTCTTATGATATGATAAAAATAGCATTGGCGTATATTGTACCGGTATCTGTTTTTACGATTATTACGAATTATGTGTCGGCAACGGATAAAGTACGATTTTTTACAGTGAGCAGTACCGTGGGGACATTGCTGGTCTTAGGAGCTGCATGTATCTGGCACGCAACAATTTTGCAAATGTTATTAATAATGGGTGGACTTCTTACGATTGTATGTGTAATTAATGTCCTCCATATTTTATTTAGAAAGTAGTGAAAGTGAGAAAAGGCAATGACAATACATATGTTGATCAACTGCTATTGGGGAAATGGAATCAGCGGAGGAGATAAACGTTCGCTGGAATTTTTGAAACGCTGGCAGAACAAAGGGTATGATATTGTAATTTATACAACCAGAGGATATAAAAAGTTACTGGACCAGACCGGAATTACAGAATTCCCGATAATACTTGTGGATTCTGATGAAACAGATGAGATGGGAATTATTAAGGCATATATGCAAAGAACAAGAAATTGCAGAAAAAAGATGCAGGTAAAGGCGGGGGATATTTTATATTCACCAACAGACATTATGCCAGATGTTTTACCATGTTTTTTTTATAAATTGAAATGGGGCAAAAAAGTTCGCTGGGTAATCGTGAATCACCATATTTTTGAAACTTTCTATAAACGACCGGGAAAACTTCTTACAAATCTGATTTCTAATGCGCAGCAAAGATTTTGTCTGTTTCTTGCAAAACATTTTGTAGACTGTAAGCTGACAGTCAGCACAGTGGTATATGCTTATATGAAGAAACATCACTGGGACATGAAGAAAGTATTTCTGGCAGGAAATGGAATTGATACAGCTCTTATCGGTGATTCGCCAGTTGCAGAAACGGGATATGATGCGGTATTTCTTGCTCGTTTAAATGACAGTAAAGGCATTTTTGAATTGCCTAAAATTTGGAAACGGGTAAATGAAAGTATTCCAGAAGCAAGATTAGCGATTGTTGGAACAGGACCGGAAGAAAATGTTAGAAAGTTAAAAGAACAGATAAAAGAACTTGGTGAAGAAAAACAAATTAAACTTTTAGGGTATTTGGAATCTGAAGAAATCTATGGTATTTTAAAAAAGTCAAAGACATTTCTATTTACCAGCCATGAGGAAGGCTGGGGGGTAGCGATTGCTGAGGCAATGGCTTGTGGATTGCCTGTTGTAGCATATAATCTTCCAGTATATAAAGATGTCTTTGCAGGTCTTGTCAGGGAGTGTTCACTTTTAGATACTGAGGCGATGGCACAGAAAGAGATAGAACTATTACAAGAGGAAGATATGCGCAAAAAGCTTGGAGAGGAATGTCAGAAAATGATTTGTGGTCGTTATTCGTTGGATAAGGTCGCAGCAGATGAAATGAAACTTTTACTTGGTATGTAATGAAGGAGAATACATGAATATCATATTATTATCCGGTGGATCTGGAAAGAGACTTTGGCCGCTTTCCAATGATATCCGGTCAAAACAGTTTATTAAGATATTTAAAAAAGAAGATGGAACTTATGAGTCGATGGTACAGCGGGTTTATCGACAGATTAAAAAAGTGGATCAGAAAGGTTCTGTAACAATCGCAACAGCCAAAACACAGGTATCAGCAATTTATAATCAGTTAGGCGAAGATGTAGGAATCTCCATTGAACCCTGCAGAAGGGATACATTTCCAGCAATCGCACTTGCAACTGCCTATCTTACAGATGTTCTGCACATAGCAAAAGATGAGGTGGTGGTCGTCTGCCCGGTAGACCCATATGTGGATGAAAAGTATTTTGAAGCGTTAAAAGAACTGTCAGAACAGGCAGAAAAAGGAGAAGCCAATTTAGTTTTGATGGGAATGGAGCCGACTTATCCAAGTGAGAAGTATGGTTATATTATTCCAAAGGACAATGAACATATCAGTGAGGTTGCGACATTTAAGGAAAAACCAGACTTGGAGACAGCTAAAAGTTATATCAGTCAGGGAGCACTCTGGAATGGTGGTGTATTTGCATATAAGCTGGAATATGTATTGGAAAAAGCGCATGAATTAATAGATTTTACAGATTATAAGGACCTATACGAAAAATACGCTGCATTGAAGAAAATCAGTTTTGATTATGCTGTAGTGGAAAAAGAAAAAAAAATACAGGTAATACGTTTCGCGGGACAGTGGAAAGATCTTGGAACGTGGAATACATTGACGGAGGCAATGGAAGAACATATGGTCGGAGACGCCAGAATGAATGATACCTGTGATAATGTGCATGTCATTAATGAGCTGAATATACCAATTTTGTGTATGGGATTAAAAGATGCAGTAATATCTGCAAGTCCGGAAGGAATTTTGGTTTCGGATAAAGAACAGTCAAGTTATATCAAACCATATGTGGATGCAATTGATCAGCGTGTAATGTTTGCAGAAAAGTCCTGGGGAAGTTTTAGAATCCTTGATGTAGAGGATGAGAGCCTTACGATTATCGTTACTTTAAATCCTGGACATAAGATGAATTATCACAGCCATGAGAGAAGAGATGAAGTCTGGACGGTTATATCCGGAACAGGCATGAGTGTTCTTGATGGGGTAAAAAAGAAGGTGCAGGCAGGAGACGTATTGACAATGCCAGCAGGATGCAAGCATACACTGATTGCGGAAACTGAGTTGAAAGTCATAGAAGTTCAGATTGGTCATGAGATAACAGTGCATGACAAAATAAAGTATGACTTGGAATGTTGTGAAAGATGATGGAGACTATTTAGCAGGTTGAAAGTGTGATGAAACAGTTAATAAATTTGATAAAGACATATGGAGTGAAGGATTTTTGCTGGAAATCATATGAAAAACTTCATAATCCAATGAAAGAGTATTCAAAGTGTTACAAGGAGTATTTACCAGACGAGGAAGAACTGCGGAGACAAAGAACTACAAGCTTTTCATTGGAACCAAGGATCAGCATTGTGGTGCCTGCTTATGAGACAAATATTGTTTTTTTGAGGCAATTGATAGATTCTGTATTGGCGCAGACGTATTCAAAGTGGCAGTTGTGCATAGCAGATGGAAGTTCTTCTGATGTGGTAGAAAATTATATTAGTACACATTATCATTTGGAGGAAAGAGTGGTATATAAACATCTGAAGCAAAATGGTGGAATTGCGGCAAATACAAATGCTGCAATTGAGCTGGCTTGTGGAGAGTATATCTGTTTTGCTGATCATGATGATATTTTGTCACCGAATGCATTGTTTGAAATGGTTGCAGCATTGAATAAACATCCGAAGGGAGAATTGTTTTATTCAGATGAGGATAAGGTTTCGGAGGACTTGACGGTATATTTAGATCCACATTTTAAACCAGATTTTAATGAAAAACTGTTACGTTCTTACAATTATATCTGCCATTTGGTGATGATTGCAAAAACATTAGCAGACCGGGTGGGACTACTTTGTGGAGAGTATGACGGAGCACAGGATTATGATTATATGCTTCGCTGCACAGAAGAAGCTAAGGAGATTATCCATGTGCCCAAGATTTTATATCATTGGCGAATTTGTGAAGGTTCTACAGCAGGAAATAGTCTGAATAAAAATTATGCCAGAGATGGTGGCGAAAAAGCGCTGGAGGCGTATCTTTCCAGAAAAAAAATAGATGGAGCAAAAGTTGCCGGTCGTATAGATTCTGGAAGCTATCAGATTCATTATGAAACGAGAGAAAATAAGAAGTTTGCAATATTAAAACCAAATGCTTCTGATGAAGAAATTTTAAATGCAGATGCAGATTATATTGTATTTGTGGATGAAAATGTAACACTACAGAATGGTTGGGACAAAGAGCTGTTTGGAGTGCTGGGGCTTCCAGAAGTAGGAATGGTTGGTGGAAAAATTGTAAATGGAACAAAAATCTGGGCAGATGGTATATATACCAGTGAACAATCTGGAATCATAAGAGGATTTGAGAATCTGCCAATTCATTACAGGGGCTATCAGAAACGGGCAGTATTAACACAGAATGTTGAGGCAGTTTCTTTACAATTTGCAGCTTTGAAAAAAAGTGTATATCAAAGATTGATAGAACTTCAAGGTGCAGAAAGACAGCAAAAGTATCTGGAAAACAGTGTTACGTTAGAAGAACGCTCACTTTTGATAGGAAATCTTATCAGGAAACTTGGATTAGAGGTTGTATTAGTTCCGGATGTGATAGCAAAGTATCGCTTTAATAGTAATGGAAACAAAGAAAACGCAGTGTCCGTAAGAAAAACGACGATAAAGTTTGATAGAAACTTTATGCCGCCAAATCTGGTTCAAGGGAAAGATGGACAATGGTATTTAAAGAAATAGTAAATGTTAAAAAAATATTAATTTATTTTACAAAAATTTTATGATACAATATCAACATAGTTTTGTTGGACATACAGGAAGAAGGTATGTTTTTACAGATTAAGAATTAGAAAAAAACGAGAGTGAGGATTTTACAAAGTGAAAAAGAGATTAGCGCTAGTAATGGCAATGCTGACGTTCACATGCTCATTTGCAGCCTGTGGAAAAGATGCAGACACAGTCAACGATCAGGTCACAGCAGATGTGACGGCAGATGATAATGCTGCGGCAGATACTGTAACAGAAGCAGAAGAAGATGTGCAGGATGATGCGCCGGAAGGATTTTATCACAGCGAGCTGACAAATGAATTGATCGATGAAAGCTTAAAAGATCAGAGACCTATTGCAGCAATGGTAGATAATGAGCTTTATGCATTACCGCATTATGGTTTATCAGAGAATGCAGATGTTGTATATGAGATGATGAACAGTACAGCTAACGGAAGAATTACCAGATTTATGGTTCTGGTAAAAGACTGGGAAAAGATTGAACAGTTAGGAAGTATCCGTAGTGTAAGACCTACAAACCTGATCCTGGCAGCAGAATGGAATGCGGTTGTATGCCATGATGGTGGTCCATTCTATATCGATGAGTATCTGGCACATCCATGGACAGATCATTTTAGCGGAACGTTTTCACGTGTTAATAATGGAAAACCAAGAGAGTATACGGAGTATATTGTATCAGGTGATTTAGACAGAAACTTTTCAAGTACTGGTGTTTCAACAACTTATACACAGTATTATGAAGGAGCTCATTATAAGTTTGCAAGTGAGTCAGAGCCTGTAGACCTTTCCTCAGCAAGTGATGCAATAGAAGCAGCCACTGTAGACCTTCCATTTCCTCATAATGGATCATATTTAGAGTATGATGAGTCAGAACAGGTTTATAAGTATTCTGAGTATGGTAAAGCACATGTGGATCCGGGTAATGACAATGCACAGCTTGCATTTAAGAATTTATTACTTCAGTCCTGTTCTTTTGAGCAGTTAGATGAGCATGGTTACTTGATTTATAATTGTATTGCATCTAATCAGAAGGGTTACTATGTGACGAATGGAGAAGCAATCCCAATCACATGGACAAAAACAACAGAGACATCTCCAACACGTTACTATGATATGTCAGGAAATGAGATTAAAATCAACACAGGTAAAACCTATGTTGCTTTAGTTCCGTCTGATTCATGGGATGAATTAGAAATTAAATAGTATTTTTCAGGTGGTACCAAAGAATGGCTACCACCTGTTTTTTTAGAAAGTGAATTATATGAAAGATATTGTTTCGAAAGTAATCCGTGGATATCATTTTTTGAGATGTTATGGATTAAAAGAATTTTTTGTCAGACTAAAAGAAAAGGATGAAGAACAGGGAATCACATATGCTCAGTGGGTTAAAAGACATTCTTTGACAGAAAAACAATTGCAGGAGCAAAAAAAAGAAGCGGCAAATTGGATGGATAAACCAACTTTTCGGGTTGTTATTTTAAAAAAAACAGAAGAAAAAGTAGAAACCGAAACATTAAGATCACTGGAGCAGCAGACATATGATCAATGGAATTTTGATGCAGAAAAACCTGCAACAATGTTATTGTTCTTGAAAAATGGTGATGCACTAGCGGCGCATGCGTTATACACGATTGCATGTGAAGGTAATGGAAATGATCTGATTTATTATGATGATGATATGGTCGTAAATACAAAGCAGGAGATAGTTCCATTTTTTAAGCCGGATTATAATGTGGATTTACTTCGCTCGGGAAATTATTTCGGTACATCGTTTGCAGTTCGATGTGATTTTATAAAAAAAGTAGGATTGCAGGATAGAATATGCTGTATAACAAAAGAAGATAAGTCTGATGAAAAATATTGGCAGAGGGAACAAGAGGAGGCAGAAAGAGAGATACAGTTGTATGAATTTCTGCTTTACTGCATAGAGCATACGGAGCAGATAGGACATATTTCAGATGTGTTAGTACATCATAAGGGAATATCTAGTCTGAATCGGGGATATTGGGATTATTATTTACAACGTCAGTGTGAGATTATGAAAGCTCATTTGCAGAGAATCGGAGAAAATGCAGAAGTTACAGCAGAAAAGTCACTTGCAGCATGTTCTTTACAATATTGTGCCGTGGAAGACAAAAGAGTTTCTATTATTATTCCAAATAAAGACGAAGTAGAGGTTTTAGAAAAATGTCTGAATGGAATAAAAAAAGCAAATTATGAAAATTGTGAGGTTATTATTGTTGAAAATAATAGCTGTGAAGATACATTTGCGTTTTATAAAAAGATAGCGCCAACGGAAGAAACGTTGCATGGAGTGCGAATTTTGTATGGAATGTTATCACCTGATATCGAGTTGAAAGTTGTTGTTTGGGAGAAGGAATTTAATTATTCAAAGTTGAATAATTTCGGAGTTCAGTATGCAACAGGAGAATACTATATTTTCCTCAATAATGATGTTGAAATGATCGATACAGATTGGATATTAAGATTATTAGGAGACTGTCAGAGAGAAGAAGTAGGCACGGTAGGCGTAAAATTGTATTATCCGGACGAGACAGTACAACATGCAGGAATTGTTGTTGGAATTGGAGGAAGCATGCGTGGAATTGCAGCCAATATGTTGCAGGGGCTGCCACGAGAAGAACACGGATATCAGAACAAAGCTTCTTTACAGGCTGATTATAGTGCTGTTACAGCAGCATGTATGATGGTTAAGCGGGAGGCTTTCGAAGCTGTGAATGGATTTACAGAAAAATTGCAGGTTGCATTCAATGACGTGGATTTTTGCCTGAAAGTGCGAAAACAAGGATATCTGGTCATGTATGATCCAAAGGTAGAAGGCTATCATTATGAATCAAAGTCGAGAGGAGCGGAAAATACACCGGAGAAGGTCAGACGCTTTCAAGGGGAAATAGATACATTTCGTGTTTTGTGGAAAGATATTTTAAAAGATGGAGATCCCTATTATAACCGCAATTTTTCGGTGATCAGTAATCAGTATCAGATTGGAAAATAGATGCAGTATGCGAAAGCTGTCAGTATTTGTCATGCAAAATAAGTAGGAAGGCTTTTTTTCTTGTGTTATAATGATTTTATTGCAAAGTTGAAAAAGAGGACAGATGCTTATGATGAGAGTATATATATGTCCGGACTGTGGTTGGATGCGCATGGTTTCGAGACGTAAGAATGTAGAATGTTATAAATGTGGTGTACAGGATATGACACTTGCAAAAGTAGATTTCGCTACCTATGTTTCCTGGTCGGAGAAAGAGCGGGAGGAATATTCGCAGGCGTGGATGTACATACATAGCAAAGGAAAAAACAAAAGGAATTAGGAAGAATTCATGCAGAGTGTGACAATTGTAATCCCGAATTACAATGGGAAAAAGTTACTGGAAAATTGTTTAAAAACGTTGGAAAAACAAGCATATAAGAATTTTAAGGTAATAGTGATCGATAATGGCTCTACTGATGGAAGCGTGAGTATTACGTCGGAAGTTCTGGATATGGAAATGGTTTCCCTGACAGAAAATTTAGGCTTTTGCGGAGCAGTAAATCTTGGCATTCAAAAGACGAAGACACCTTATATTATATTGCTGAATAATGATACTGAGGTGGATCAGCATTTTGTTGAAGCATTATTGAATGCAATTCAAAAATCAGAACACATTTTTTCCTGTGGAGCACAGATGATCGATTTTAAAAATCATGAGATTGTTGATAATGCAGGAGATTTGTATACAGCACTTGGATGGGCAGTTGCCAGAGGCAAGGGCAAAAGATGTGTAGATTATAATCGGGCGGTCAGAGTATTTTCATGCTGTGCAGGTGCGGCTATTTACCGTATGGATGTATTGCAAAGGATTGGTGGATTGGACGAGCATCATTTCGCATATCTGGAAGATGTGGATCTTGGATATCGTGCAAGGATTGCCGGGTATGAAAACTGGTATGCACCAGAGGCAAAGGTATACCATGTGGGAAGTGCTACAACGGGCACACGTTATAATGAAAAGAAGGTATTTCTTGCGGCGAGAAATACCATTTTTGTCGTATATAAAAATATGCCATCGATTCAGATTATTTTGAATAGTCCATTTATTTTGCTTGGTATTTTAGTGAAAACTCTGTTTTTTATAAAAAAAGGATTTGTTAGTGAGTATTGGAGAGGTATTACTGAGGGAATTCATGATTGTAGAAAGTGCTGGAAGATTAAGTATCGTAAGCGGAATTTATGGAATTATATTTGTATACAGAAAGAATTATGGATTAATATTTTCAGAGTGATAAGTGGAAGATAGAGGTAAATTATTAAAAGCATTTTACAAATGATAAGAAAATATTAAGAATTAAAGACAAAGATATTAATAAAAAACGATTGTGATTTATTGGAAATTATTGTATCATAATTTTATTGGGTATAGAAAATATCATATGATTTATTGAAGAATAATTATGACCTGAAAATTAAAGGATGACAATATGATAAAAAATAATCAGCAACATTTTAACAGATTACACCCCGAGCATCACGAGTTATTGCCGTTTACCCGCTTGCTGGGCGGTCCGATGGAT
>OHAM01000951.1_pt1 | contig 19550 bp, 18 predicted proteins | sample 1577161 | NCBI WGS metagenome assembly OHAM01 (sample SAMEA3541583, study PRJEB24748) | human gut metagenome | biome: human gut; feature: human-associated habitat; material: faeces | place: China | collected 2012
CCTGTCCGGTTCCCCACGGCTTCGTTCTTCCCCATGTATTCTTCCGACCTCCCGGAAGGTCATCCACCGACTGGTATGCATACTCTACCGGAACCAGTTTCTCAATCCGATTTCCGATGATCTCCTTAAAATCTTTCTCGATATCCTTTCGGATAATAAATACAACCTTATTGCATCCCGCTTCCAGCGCATCATGGATCGAATAATCCATAATGATCTCTCCGTTCGGTCCAACCGGTGCCAACTGTTTAATTCCGCTGCCAAAACGGCTGCCGATCCCGGCGGCCATAATGACAAGTGTTACATTCTTCATTTTGTGATGTTCCTCCAGATCCATTCCTTAGTTTGCTAATTTTTCAACTCCAGAAGATGACGTACCGCTTCATGCGTATTGGTAAATGTACTATCTGTAAAATAGAGTTTCTTTATTCGTTCATCTTCATTCACCGTTTTCAATTCCTCTGATAATCCCTTTAAACACCACTCGCCATTTTTTATCGCTGTCTCATATCGTTCTGCAAGCTTCCATATCGTCCTCTTATCGCCTTTCTTATAACCCGGACATAATTCTTTTTCCGATAAATGTTTTAAAATTTTCACCTTATCCTGCGCAGAAACAATTAAAGGACGGGCTTTCTCATAGTGCAAAAGGAAGTAATATTCAATACAGCCTTTCGTCATGTATAGCTTCACAACAGCATTCTTACACCTTGCTCTGAGGTGCCTTACAACATTCCAATTTGTGGACCAGTTTTTCCGCAAATCCACTTCCGTGTCAAACACAAGCCATATTTCATCTACATCCAGGATATCATCCACATATGAGCCTTTCACATCAAATGCTTTATTCGCAATATCGAATACTCCCTTCTTATTGTGAATCTTTAAGTTGGCATTCTGGTGAAATCGATCCTTCAAAAATTTGCACCGTCCGGTACCTCTCGATCCATTCCCTGTAACTATTCTCCGCCCAGAGATCATACCAGTCCCCATCCGCAGTCATATATCCCGCGAAATTAAACACCGGGATCTGCTCTCTCTGATTCATCCGGTAACGGTCATACGCAGACAGCTCCAACCCCGCATACTTCCGGACCAGCGTCCCGAGATAATTCGTGCTGATCACATCTTCTCCCCGGGAATTTTTCATCGAATAATCCTCCGGGATCTCATAATTGCTCCAGATAAAATACGGCACTGTATAAATCTTCTCCGTCATCGTAAGATCCGTATCCGTGTCCTCTCTCCCGACTTCCCTGAGCGCATTCTCAAAGTCCCCATTCAGCGCCGGCTGATAGTCCCCGAAGAAACAGATGATCACCGGCCGGTCCACCTGCTCAAAATAGGAGATCAGATACGAGATCCGCCATCCCCGTACTCACCGGTGGGAACTGGTTTGCGATCTTCGTGACGCCGATCACATCACGCGAGAGATTCACATAATAAAACGCCAGGATCCCCATGCCGACCGCCATCTTGATTGACATGGAATAAACTTGGTTCCGTTTCTCCGGTATGCAAATGAAGATCCACAACATCCGGCTGCACTGCGCCGCGATCAGCGCATAAGTCAGGATCAGCCATATCGACAGGTAGTGGATATGGAACACAACCTTGATCGCAAATTCACAGCATAGCGCTGCGAATAGGGAACAGCCTAGATATAGTTTCTCTTTGCAATCTTTTCCCTTCTCCTGTTTCTTTCCGGTTCCTGTAAAATATACAATGATCGCCGCTGCGATCCAGATTATCGTTTCCAATCTTTTGTATTTTCCACCTTAAATTTATTATTTTTATCACTTAAGCTCTTTTATATTATCTTATACAAAGCTGATCGTTCCATTAATTTTCTCGCTCAAACATATGATTTACATCCATTTTTCATGATAAACATTTATAAACGTTTCATAAGTGTACTTCATCATTCTCTACGGAATACAAATATCTTACTAAATACATAATTTGCCACTGTCACCACAACCTGTACAACTAATTTTGCCAATTTATCATTCACCCTACATAATGTAACCATAATGAACATGATTGCCATGTCCATAAATAATGTCAATAAGCGAGAAGAGTAAAATGCAGCCATTTCCCTCAGAATATTTTCCTGTTTACTTTGGAACACATAAATACGGCTCGTTGCATATGCAAATGTCACTGCAATAATCCATGATAATACATTCGCCAACTGTAACTGTAATGCATTTTCAGGATTCAGGAATGTAAAAACACAACCATAATATGTCACTAAGCTCACTACGGTTGTCAATATCCCTACGATTAAATATCGCACGATTTCACCATACTTTTCTTTCATTTATATTAACTACGCCTCTCGTAATTTTTGTATTTAATCTTAATTTTACATCTCTCTATTGTATTTTCTTAACTGATTTTTTATTGCTTTCCGCAACGATATAATGCGGTCTATGTTTCGTTTCATTGTAGGTTTTAGCAATATACTGTCCCATGATTCCCATACAGAAAAGTTGGATCGCCCCAATAAAAATAATGACACACATTGTAGAAGCCCATCCAGCAACAGGATCTCCAAAACATAATCTTCTTACAATGATCGCAAGCATAATTATAAACGAAACAAACGTCATCCCGATTCCGGTCCAAGATGCAATGCTAAGCGGAGCTTCAGAAAAGTTGATGATTCCATCTATCGCATACTTAAATAATTTCCAGAAGTTCCATTTCGTTTCACCAGCTACACGCTCTACATTTTTAAATGGCAGCCAGTAGGTTTTAAACCCAATCCATCCAAATATGCCTTTCGAAAAGCGGTTATACTCGCCCATAGCAACAATTGACTCCACCATTTCCCGTTTCATCAAACGAAAATCTCTGGCTCCGTCTACAATATCTGCATCCGATATCTTATTGATCAGTTGATAGAATTTTCTTGCAAACCACGAACGGATTGGTGGTTCTCCATCTCGACTTACTCTGCGAGTTGCTACACTGTCATATTCTCCAGACTCTAAAATTTTCACCATTTCTGGCAGCAATGCAGGCGGATCCTGCATATCAGCATCCATCACTGCCACATAATCCGCATCTGCATTGCAAAAGCCCGCATACATTGCTGCTTCTTTTCCAAAGTTTCTGGAAAATGAAAGATAAGTAACGTTGTCATCCTTTTCTGCAAGTTCTTTTAAAATGGAAAGAGTATTATCTTTTGAACCATCATTTACAAAAATTAATTCATACTGGCAATCCATCTCTTTCATTATTTTTGACACTTCTCTATAAAAAATCGGAAGTGCTTCCTGTTCATTATAGCATGGAACAATTAATGCTATCTTCATACCTTTTCTCCTATGTTTATACCGCTCAAATAAATCACTCTAACAAATATGCTTGTGTATAAAAATGATACATGCTCTGATAATTGGTGTATTCCGTATTGGAAATTATTTTATTTAATATATCAGTTGCATCTTGATTGGACATTTTATCTGGCAAGCAAACCACTACATCATCATATGAAGAACGTTCATTTAATATTTCATTCAAATTTTCAATATCCTCTGAATTAAAAAAATAAGTTTCATCATATTGAAATTTTAATGGCAAAGCTGTATAAGTATCCAGCCAATCTGGTCCATAGTATAGCAAACAATCATCACCCTGTATCATTTTACCATTTTGAGTAATTTCATCATAATCATTATACTGAAAATCCACTCCATATTTCACAAAGCTGCACACGCACATCAACGTAGAAATACACCATATAATGATTTTCTTTTTCGTAATACAAAACAGGCAACTTATAATCCACACTGAAATAATTGGATAAGCCGGATATATATATCTATTGGAAACAAGATTTGATCCAATTGTTGCAACATATATAAATCCTACAGTTGCAATTGTCATCAATATATATATAATCGAATAACTATCTACTGTCACCTCATACTCAAACTCTTTTTCACATTTCTTAATAGAAATTCTAATTTTTTCAGATAGTTTTCGGATTTGCATTGTAAAGTATACAGAATATATTTTGTATATTAAAATTCCTACAGCAACTAATACAAAGACTTTTAAAAATCCTCCAAAAATTGAATTATTAATCCACTTTAAATAAGATTCAACAAATACATTCTCTGTTCGTCCTTGTAAATTATTAGCAACTTCCGTACCTCTATATCCACTAAAGACATGCTTCAGCGTCGCTGGAAACAGGAACAAATTTATCAAGAAACCTGATAATAATAGGGTGGAATACTTCAAAAAATCCCTAATCTTCTTTTTAAAAAGCAAGATCAAACAAATCGGTGCTGAAAAACAAAATGCAAAAACATAAAAATAATAATGTGTCAAGCCTCCTATAATTACAGTCATTATCAGTAAAAAGCCTTTTAATATCGGTTTATAGTTTTCCTTTACTATATAAATATGTACTGCTATATATGCCAATATCTCTACAGTCTGTAATAAATACATTCTTATAAATAAAATATTAGATACCGCTGCAGCAGAAAAAGCCCAAAGCCAAAGCACCATAAGTGATTTAATCTTATCCCCTCTAAAAACAGTTTGGGCTATATAACATAATAGTATATCTACAAGCACTGTCAAAAATAAGTTCAAACCAATTCCAGTCCATTTTGTAAATGTATCAGGGAAGAAAGCACATACTATATGTAAAAGCATATAATATAATGGAGGATGTACATCTCTAATTTGATTTTGAATAGCAGCCGAAAACGAAAACGAATCAGTGCTATTCACCTCAACATAATCTTTAAAGTAATTTGAATCAACCCATCCATTTGTGTCTGCTCCATACATTTTAGAAGACTCATTATCTAAAAACGTATAGTTTTCACTATTGGCAAGACCATATGAATATATTTCATCACAGAAAAAACTACGTTTTTGATGTCCCATATACACGCAAAATAATAGTTGCAATAAAACTACAATTATAAATAATATTTTATAGTTTCTTATCGTTTTAAAGTTCATATATCCAGCTTCTCCATTTCTTTTACACAAAACAAGGTATAGAAAATTCTAATATTTATTTTTCTTATAACACTTTTTTCCCATTTCTCCTAATGCACATCCCAGATGATAACTTAATGTCGACTTTCCAACACCCCCTTATTATTGAGTAAAGAAATTATTTTCATAAGCCCTCCAGTCAACCTTTTACCTTTGCATTCATATCATATACATTTTATCACTCAACCCACCGAACCACATCTTTCTTCTTCTGTAAAAACGCACCTTCCGCTACCGGATATCCCAATCCAATCATGCTCCAAATTACATGGTTTTCCGGGATTTCGTAGGAATCCAGAAGCATCTTTACCGGTTCTTCCTTACGCAATGTCATTAACGGATTTAACCATACCGAACCGATTCCATAAGGCCACGCAACAAGCATAATATTCTCACTCGCACAAGACGCATCCTGACAGCCATCTACATTTCGCTCATCATTTGATACAAGAATTAACGCCGCTGGATTTTCGAATCCATAAAAATGTACTTTGTTTTTCAAAGCGGCCTCTTGGGTCACTTCTTTCAGTCTTTGTATTTCTTTCTCATTTGTAATTACTGTAAACTTCCAGGTTTGCATATTATGACCTGATGGAGCATAATAACCGCACTGTACTCACATTTCCAGAATATTCTTCGGAATTGCTATATTCTTAAACTTACGAACACTTCTTCTAGTAAGAATCATCCGAATCGTTTCATTCATTAGAGTTTCGTTTTCTCTATTCTCCCAAATCTGTCTTAAGGCTTTTCGATCCAGTTTTTTCATCCGATTCCGAGGTAATTCCAAAAGCGAAATAAAAACGCGTTGGTAATTTATATCGTTCCATCCTCTGGGCAAGAAAACGGGTAAATTCCTCTTCCGAATACTGATTGTCGCGTGGAACAACAAACATCACTGGTACAAAGCCCAGGATCGCATCTGGATCTGGGACACCAATGCAGGCACATTCTTTTACATGTTCATATTCTCCTGCAATATTCTCCACCTCAATCGGAGAGACCTTTTCGCCCCCTACATTAATAATATCATCTGCACGACCAAGCATATAAACATAACCGCTCTTTAGTAGTACTTTCCCAACCAATGGGACTATACCCGCAAATAAGGCATACTCTCAAATGTTGGGAAAGTACTATTCAAAATTTCAATATTTAATTTTTGCCTTCTAAAGTTCAATATTTTCCCAAGAATTGTCAACATTGTAGATGATTTTTCATTCGCTAAATGCTCAACTCATATTTCCCTTAAATATATTATTTTCTCCTCGGCAAAGCCGAGGAGAAAGTTTTTATTTATCTAATACCAAATATTTTCTCCAGAATTTTTCTGATGTTAAATAAGGTCTGCTATTTTTATATTCAGCATCAATTTCTGATCTATTTCTTTTATAATAATTCAAAGCGTGCTTGAATCTCTTTTGCAATTCTTTATAACGATTTTTATCTATCTGGCGTATAATTCCTGTTTTGTTAAATGGGTTTACAGCAACCATATGGCTGTGCATCGACATTTTCTGTGGTTGATATGAGTGGTCAAATGCGATTAAAGGATAATCCTTTTTACACCAAGATATAGGCCAAAAGCGCTGACCATTATAAGTTATCCTAAATAACCATTTATCAACAAATTTTCTTGGCGGATCAAAATAGCACGAAAAAACGTCTGGAAATTCTATGTCTTTAAAATCCGTCAATGGTTGCATTTTATCGTTTAGTTTGGCATTCTCTTGTACTATCTTTTCTCCATTATCATTTTCAAGGAACTTTGGTCCCTTAGTAAAATCTTCTATAGCACGAACAATTAACTCTGCGGCATTATAATTGAATTTAAGCAATTCCACTCTATAGGATTTAGATACAAAATCTAATACATCAACATTTTGCATAATATCAGAACTTGCCTTATCAATTAGTAGATTACGACACTGCTGATATTTATCAAATGCTGCATTATACTTAGTCACAAATCCCATATGCCATACACAAATACCGTTCATTGTAATAATATCAGCTTTACATCTTAACGAATATTCCATATCATCACAACGAATAAACATTGGTAGCGGTAATCCATTTTTTTTGATAACATGTGCAGGAATACAGCAATACCACCATCCAGCATACTCATTCTTTTGTTTTATAAAATCATCTTCATTATCTAATATACAGCCAATACCATTCAAATCAAACTTTGGCTTTAATGAGCAAAACATACAATCTTTCGTTACTGTTCCAATATCTTCATGCTGCCGATTCGGTTCTTCATAATATAACATCGCACCACTAATAAATGCATTTTTATATTCTTCTTTTATTAATCGTAATAAACGATAAGTTCGTGCAATACTTTCTGGAAGTATTAAAACATCATCATCCATTAGTAAAACATGTGTAGCTGGTAATTCTTGATTAAGTGATTCTATCATACCACGTGCAAATCCACCAGCTCCACCAGTATTATTATTAGGATGTAAATATATATGATTTCCGTAAATGTCCTGATTAGTTAATGTTCTTCCATTGTCTACAACATGCACATAAATATTTTCTTTTAACTCTGACTCTGCTAATAGTTCTTCTTTTAACAAGGAAATGTTTTTCTTAATAAATGCTTCTTTTTTGCATGTTGTTGTAGCAACGCACAAGCGAACGGTATTCATTGACTCTTCTTCACACTCAGCCGTGTAATATGCATTATAAAACTTGCAATCTCCACTTGCATGAATTTCAAATCCTATGATTTGTTCATCATTAACATCAAATTTGTATTCTATGTTCCGACGTTCAATATTCTGATAGCTACGATAATCAAATTCTGTTCTCTCTATCATCGCTGGCTTTTTAGTATATCCTAAAAATAATAGTGAGAAAGTTCCTTCGATTTCGATATGTAATGATACGCTTTTCACACAAGTATATTTTTTCCATTTTCGATATGAACAGCCATTCAGATATGTTGTAAAATCAGCTATTTCTCCTCGCCCCAATAATAATGTCTTTTCTTTACGATTTAAATATCCACTTCCTCTAAAAAACAGGTCCTTACATTGCTGATGCTTAACATCTGTCGGAAAAACAATTTTTTGAATAAGATATTCCATATTTTTCTCCTTTAATAATTCATAATAATTTTAAATTGTTTATAGTAGGATTATAATTGCCGCTAAAATCTCCTGTGAATCTATGTTATAATAGATTCTATAGAGCAGAAAGTATATTAAACCATTTATTTATTCGTCAATTCATCCATATATAACTCACATATTTCTTTTACCTTTCCACAACCTTTAACATTCCCCTTATCAAGCCACAGTGCATGATCGCATACACTCTTTACGGATTCGATCGAATGTGACACATACAAAAGTGTGGTCCCGCTTTTCCGCATATCGCTCATTCTCTGCTCACACTTCTGCTGGAATGCATAATCTCCAACAGAAAGGACTTCGTCACAGATCAGGATATCCGGTCTTACGACCGTTGCGATCGCGAAGCCAAGGCGGGCCGCCATACCGGAGGAATAGTTCTTGATCGGCATATCAAGGAAATCCCATAGCTCTGCGAAATCCACGATCTCATCAAAATGCTGTTCCATGAATTTTTTATCGTACCCAAGGACAGCTCCGTTTAAAAAGATATTCTCCCGCGCGGTGAGATCACCGTCAAATCCGGCTCCGAGCTCAATAAGCGGAGCGATGGAGCCATTGATCAGTACTTTTCCCTTATACGGTTTTAAGATCCCGCAGATCAGCTTTAATAGCGTCGATTTTCCGGATCCGTTTGTACCGATGATTCCCCAGGCCTCTCCTTTTTTTACCTCAAAACTTACATCTTTCAATGCGAAAAATTCTTTGAACATCAGCTCTCTGCGGACCAGTTTTACAAAGTATTCCTTTAGATTATCGATCCGCTCAGAGGCCATATTAAAGCGTACGACGGCATGTTCAACGCGTACTGCATATTCGTTATTCATAATTTTGTCCTCATTCAATTAAATATACAGGATAAAACGATCCTGGCTCTTTAAAAAGACCAGTGTACCAACTCCCAGCATAATAAACGCAACTACAAAGCCGTATAAAACCATTCCCATATCCGGGCAGGCTACATCAAGAACGATCGTCCGGAACTGGGTGATATAGGTGTATAACGGATTAAAAGTTTTGATCGCTGTCTGTAAATTTTCAGGGAGCTGACTGAGCGGATAAAAGATCGGAGTAACGTACATCCATGCAGTTAAAAACGCACTGTAAATATACTGGATATCTCTGAAAAAAACGTTCCCTGCTGCAAGGAGCATTCCTAATCCCAGTGCGAAAATATATACCTGGATCAGGATTACCGGAATAAAGAGCATATTTAAGCTAAAGGTAACTCTGCAGATAATGAATACAAGAAGCATAGCTCCCAAAGCAAAGAGCGTGTTTACGAACGAACTGGTTACTTTCGATAACGTAAAAATGTACTTTGGGACATATGTTTTTTTCAGAAGTGCCGCATTGCCGGTGATCGACCACATCGCCTGGTTTGTTGATTCCGAGACAAAGTTAAAGATTGTCTGACCAACGATCAAATATACCGGATAGCTCTGAATATCAAAACGGAACATATTGGAAAATACGAGTACCATGATTCCCATGATCATTAACGGGTTTAAGATACTCCATACATATCCGAGGAAACTTCTCCGGTACTTTAGTTTAATATCTTTCATGACCAGCTGCGATAACAGCGGCTTATAGTGCTGAAAGGTTGCCAGCCTTTTTATGAATTTACTCATCGTGATTTCAGATTCTCCTCCGTTTTTGCTTCATTTTCTTTTTCGAGTTTATGATTATGTCTCAATTTATTATAAACCCCGGAATGCAGCATCTTCTCATACATCGGATACGAAATTCCAAATCGGTTCATCCAAAGATAAATCCGGAACTTCCTGCTGACGCGGTTCCAGATTTCCGGATTCAGATTTCGGATCATTGTATTGTACCGAAGACAATCGCTGCGTCCTGTTCTTTTATTTGGATTCATGATACATCCTGCTACATAATAGCTTAGAATGACACCTTCTGTTTTTTTGTAGATGTATTCCTTCGCTGCATCCGAAAATTCCGGATGTGCATTATAATGGCGGATCAGATCCTCCGTTACTTTTTCCACATGGCTCATTCGCTTTAATCGGTTCGTGACCGATACGCTCTGTTCCGCGTTTCCTACCAAGTACTGATACAGATACAGATCGATCGGATAAATACTTGCCGCATACGAGCAAGGGATCGTTGTGTATTCATGATCTTCATAGAAGATTTTTTCCGGCAATTCATAGCGGTGTCTCTGGTAAAATTCCCGGTTATAACAGATTCCGTGGAATGCAAAACAACGGTCAAATTTCTTCCAGTTTTGTACGACATCCTCCAATGTATAGGTCACTTCATACCGGTCCAGGAACATTTTCCAGACCGTTTTTTCTCCTGTCTTCATATCGACCTGGTGATATGGATTTAAAACGACGTCCGCTGTGCATGCTGCCAGCTTGTCGACAAACTCCTTTAAGTTTTCTGTGACTACCCAGTCATCCGCATCGATCACCTTCAGATATCGCCCGACAGCTGCTGCCGTTCCCGCATTGATTGCGGAACCATGTCCGCCGTTTTCCTTTGAGATCAGGCGAAACAGCTCCGGATATTGTTTTACATAGTCTCCGGCGATCCGGGCGGTCCGGTCTTTCGATCCATCATCCACAATGATTACTTCCATCTGTTCGATTGCCTGCGGATTCAAAAAGGACGAGAGACATTTTTCCAGATATTGTTCCACATTATAGGATGGTATGATAAACGATATGATTTTGTCCATAAAAACCTCTTTGCATATTTTCTATCTGCACATGCTCCTGACCATCAGATTTACCAGATAATATGTATGATACTGTGTTTTTCTCAGCAGTGAGACTGCCTTGTTGATATTGCTGTCGTAGATGTCCCGGTATTGAGTTTTCAGATTCTGATCATACTGCCTGATCTGCTGTTTTTTCTTTGCAGATGGTGAAAAGCTGAGCATGATCTTGAATTTTCCGGCAATGACGCGGGCGATCAGTCTTGCAATGTACTGTTTTTTGATTTCCGTACACGGAACCTGATTACCAAGTTGGCGGTAAAATTTCAGCAGCGATTCCAGTACCTTGTTGTAATTCTCCTCATTCTTCTGCATCTTCTCAAGTCCGACGCTCTGTCCCGCCCGCCCAAGGCGATAGTAATAGACAAATCCATCTACAAAGCAGATCGTCTTTACATACGGGATCGGGTAAGTGATGTACTCGGTATCGACGTAGTAACAGTGTTCGTCGATGTGGATCTGATTTTCGCGGAGAATTTCTGTTTTGATCGTCATGTTATGCATCTTCATATAGAGCTTGTCCGCGATCGAATCAAACGAGTACGTTTTCTGGTATTCCACTCCCTCAAACGGGATCGTGATCTCTGCTTTTGTCTGGAATTTCGTCTTGTCGGCCTCGCCATTGTCGTAAGTCCATAAGAATCCGGAATAGACGACATCTGCATTGCTTGTCTTTAAGGTCCGGACCAGATCACAAACGGCTTTTTCGCCAACCCAGTCATCGGCATCGACCACTTTAAAATACGTTCCCCGCGCATTTGCGATCCCGCAGTTGATCCCGGATCCATGTCCGCCGTTTTCTTTTGTGATCACACGGTAGGTATCCGGATACTCCCGGACATATTCCTCAGCGATCTCAAGGGAATGGTCCGTAGATCCGTCATTGACGATCAGGATCTCAAGATCTTCCATCAGCTCCGGAATTTTAAAGGATTCCAGATTGTCTCTGAGATATTTTTCCGCATTGTAAGTCGGAACGACTACTGTTAATATTTTTCCCATCTTTTTGTCCATTCTATTCTTTTAAAGCCGGATCCTCCCAAAGACCTTCCTCGAAACCATCCGTGGATTCCTTCATGAGCAGGACCTTCGGTGTCATAAGGATCAGCTTTAAGTCAAGCCAGATCGAGTAATTTCGGATATAGGTCAGATCCAGTTTCAATTTGTCGTAGCTGGTCGTGCAGTAACGTCCATGTACCTGTGCATATCCGGTGAGTCCTGCCTTTACTTTCAAACGGTACTCGAACTCCGGTATATTTTTTGTGATAACTTTCGCGAGCTCCGGTCGTTCCGGTCTCGGTCCTACCAGGCTCATATCGCCTTTGAGGATGTTTAACAGCTGCGGAAGCTCGTCCATACGCGTTGCGCGTAAGAACCGTCCGACCGGAAGAATACGGGGATCTTTTTCTCCCGCTTTTACAGGTCCGCTTTTCTTTTCCGCATCGACGATCATCGTCCGGAACTTATAGATCCGGAAGATCTTTCCGTCCTTCGTCAGGCGTTCCTGTGTGTAGAAGACCGGGCCTTTATCGGTATTCCAGATCAGGAATGCGATAATGAGGAAGAACGGACTCGTCACAAGGAGCATCGCCCCCGCAACGATAATATCTTCGATCCGTTTTACGACTGCCTGATCCCAGGCAAGACCGCCGTCATTTCTTGAAAGATACAGCGGGGAATCGAAGATGTTGAGTTCTACCGAAGTGCGAAGCAGGATATCGCTGATCTTCGGGACCGTATAGCTGCGGATGTTTCTCGCATAGCAGAGTTTCATGAGCTGGTTTCGCGCTCTCGCCGGGATATCTCCGATGATCACACCATCATAATCTTCTGCCTGTTTGATGATCCGCTCCAGACCTGTGTCGATCGAGACATTTTCCGCGATCTCATATTTATCGTCGCGAGTATCGATCCTGTTCACAAGGTGAAACATCGGTTTCTTTCCGTAGATCAGCAGAAGTCTCCGTTTTGGGAACATCGCCGCATAGATTTTTTTAAATGCGAGTGCCCAGAGCAGAACCATCACAAAATCCAGGGCAGTGAGCCCTAAAAGCGCTGCCGGATTATGCATTTTCTTGTCGAACAGAACGACCTGAACATACGAAAAGGCATTGACTCCGACGATCGAGATCATATGGGAGTATACAAGTGCCCAGTATTTATAGATCCCGACCTTCAGGCCGCCGTACAGCCGGTGCAGCACCAGAGACAGGATCAGATATTCGCCTGCGATCAGCCAGTTTCCGCGCCGCCAGAAGGCCACTGTCATATTCTTATTATAATAATTCATCCACACATAATAATAGGCGGCCAGTTCCAAGAGCACGATGATCGCCGATCCGGCGAATTTTACCACGCGCTTATATGGCTCAAAGTTGTTATTTATCTTTTTAGCATTCATTCCATTTGTGATTCCTTAATCGTAACTTCATCCGGTCTTTGCAGCTGCTCTTCGCATTCTGTCGCTGACCTTTTTCTGATCGGGCCGGTAAAAGCTGTGCCGCGATCCCGGAAAATTTTTGCTTCAATTCATTTAGTTTGTTCAATTAAGCAAAATAGTCCTTATTACAGTATACCACCTAACAGGGCTTTTCGCAATATTGGGTGAATGGGTCTTCCAGCCATTTATGGGTTATTTTCATCTTATTTTACACAGTTTCACTTTTCCCGAACTGAAAATTCCGTATTTTGATACACCGCAGGGGCATTGTGATCCGTTTTCCGTCCACATGCCCCTGTCTGTAATTTCTTATTTACGAAGTGTTTTATGTCCTCACGATTGTCTGACCTGCTATATGCTTCTTTCCGTCCTGACAGCTGTGTTCGCTGGTTTGATTTCCCACAATCTGCAAGCAGTTCATACGCACAATCCCACCGCTCCAACAGCTATATTCTTTGGTTTGTCTTTTCGTAATACCCGGTGCCTTAGCAATTGCAAATTTCTCATTACTATCCGGAGTCTTAACAGTTTCCGTTTTCTCCCGGCACTTCCATGCCTCTACATTTGCAATTCCCCTGCTAATGCTTTTCCGCCTCTTCTACTGCTGCTTTCTTAATTTTTTCTCATATAAGAACCGCCGCAGCGAATTCGGCATCAGACTCACCAGAACCCGAACGATCGTCATCGGCAGGAACTCTCCGAAGGTGATGACCTGGTTCCGGTACATTTTCACGCGGAAATCGATCACGCACTTCGCGTACCTGATCCCGCCCCGCCGCTGGTGCATTCCGTTGATCCGCATATAGAGCAGTGTATCCGGCAGATTTGCAAACACCGCATGATCTTTGTACATCCGCACCCATAGATCGTAGTCTTCAAAATACGGACACGGCTGATATCCTCCGGCGGATTCCACTCTTGATTTCCGGAACATCACGCACGGATGGTTGATCGGATTTCTCTGTTTGATGTAGGCGGCTATCTCTTTCTGTGTTTCCGGTACGGTCTTATAGGAGATCACCGCTGTTTCCGCCGTTTTTCCATCGAGCGCGTCTCCCTGAAACTCCGCGATCGTTCCGCTCACCGCGTCGACCTCCGGATATTCTTCCAGAAATTTCAGCTGTTTCTCGCATCGGTCCGGCACCGAAAGATCATCCGTATCCATCCGTGCGATCCATTCGCAGAAACAATACTTGAGCCCTTCATTCAGCGCTTTCCCGAGACCGCCGTTTTCCGGAAGGCGGACTACGCGAAAGATCACTTTCTGGTTGTTGTTTTCCTGTCTCTGACTTTCCTGAGGATTTTTTCCCTGTATCTTGCCTTTCTGACAAGTATCTCCTTGCTGATCGTTTTCCGATGGGTCGTTTCCTTGCAAACCGCTTTCCCGCAAATTCATGATTTCTTCTGAATTTTCCGGGAACTGCTCCTCATACTCCGCGATCACTCTGTCCAATGCCTCTGTCAGCGGTCCGTCACAGACCAGCACCACCTCTTCCGGCGGCACCGTCTGCCCCAGAACACTCTCCACCGCCGCCCGGAGATATTCCGGATTTTCTTTTTGATATACCGACATCAAAACTGAATATGCTTGTTTCACGATACTGGGCCACCTGATAATGTTTTCTTTTTAATTTCTTCCGATCTGAAACTGGATTTCACATTAACTTCCCGTTTCCCATTCTATCTCTTCTCATACGTCTCCGGCGTATAATGGATCACTCTCGTACCGCTATTCTCAAACTCAAACGGCACATATAAAAGTTCTTCCATCGCCTTATGAACCGCTTCCTGCTTATCCGGCTCTACGTAAAAGAGAAGGAATCCACCGCCGCCGGCACCGAGAAGCTTTCCGCCGAGAGCGCCTGCCGCCATTCCCTTTGCATAAAGTCCATCGATGGAATCCGTGGAAATCCGGTTGGAGATTCCGCGTTTCAGCTTCCATGTATAATCAAGAAGTCTTCCAAATTCATTGAGGTCTGTCTTTGAAGTCAGGACTTTCTCTGCGTCGTCTACAAGGGAAAGCATCTCTAAAAGCTGTTTCTGTTTGTCAACCAGTGCTTTCTCCGTCGTCTGCTGGATATCGGAAGAAAATCTTGAAAATCCGGTAAAGAAGAGCATCAGGTTATTGTTTAACTGTGCCTTCCGCTCCGGGGAGATGATCACCGGATTTACCTCGTATCCGTCTGCATTGAAGTTGATCCTGTTTAATCCACCGAATGCCGCCGCGATCTGGTCCTGAACACCGCCGCTCTCGTTGCAGAGGACACGCTCTAAGTAGATCGCATCGTCTGCGAGCTTTCTCTTATCGGCATATTTTCCTTTTAATGCATAGAATGCGTTTAACATGCCGACTGCGAAGGAACTGCTTGTTCCAAGTCCCGATCTCGCCGGAAGGTCTGCCTCGTAAGTCAGGCGGATTTCCTGCATATCCAGATACTTCATCGCCTCGCGGATCGCCGGGTGGTTGATGTCGTTGACATCTGTCACGCGCTCGATCTTTGAGTAGGAAAGCTCAGTCGAGTAGTCAAAAAAGCGCGGCAGATGGCGCACATTTACATAGCAATATTTATCAAATGTCGTGGAAATGACGGCTCCGCCATGTTCCTTATAAAAGTCTGGGAAATCCGTTCCGCCGCCGAAAAAAGACATGCGGAAAGGGGTCTGTGTAATGATCATGGTTTTTCTGTTCTCCTGTGATTTACTCTATCAATCGTTTACTCTCTGGCTGCTCGCATCGCCTCTGTCCATCAAAATTTATGGCAAACAAGCCAGTACCCTCGCTGCGATGCTGATATCTCTTGTCCATTTAATTTTACGCAGCTATATATCATTTATTTCTGATGTTTTCACTCAGCAATTCCTAACATTTAACTGTTCTCTTCTGCTGAGTTTTCATATTTTATCTTAACGATCTTCGCTTTTCAAGATCTTCTCCACCGCATCCAGCAGATTTTCACACACCAGATCCGGCTTCACGTCGTATTTCTTATCCTTCCCGGCTTCCCCAGTCAGCACAAGCGCTGTCCGCATTCCCGCATTCACGCCTGTCTGGATGTCCATCGTCGTATCCCCGATCATCCAGGATTCCTTGAGGTCAATGTTGAACCGCTCCGCCGCCTTCTCGATCATACCGGTCTTCGGCTTTCTGCACTCGCACGGAATCTTATAAGCCGGATTTTCCTCCGGGTATCCTTTGTCCGGATGATGCGGACAGAAGAAAACATCGTCCAGGAACACGCCTTCTTTTCCAAGAAGTGTTTCCATCTTCTTATGGATATTTTCCACATCTTCGATCCCACAGAGACCTCTCGCAACAACCGGCTGGTTCGTGATCACGATCCCGAGTTTTCCGGACTGGTTGATCTTCCGGATCGCATCGACCGCACAGTCTTCCAGAACGAAGTCATCCTCTTTGTATACTAGTCCCTTATACTGGTTGATCGTACCGTCACGGTCCATAAAGATACAACGCTGCTTATTTTTCAGGCATTTATCCGCGATCACGCCTCGCGTGATGTCTGCCAATGTCTGCTGCACACGGTCAACCGTACCAACATCCTTCACATACTCCGGGGAGCAATAGCCGTAGATCGACTCTCCCGCGTCCAGCATTCCTTTGATCACATCGTTCTCCAGATTCCTTTTCACTGGCTCCGGCACGTAATCGCAGATCTTCTTTTCAAACACAAAAATTCCTGCGTTGACGCAGTTCTTATACCAGTAATCGCGGACATTGTGCTTCGAGTCGAACGCCGTTACCTTATCATTCGCATCCAGGACAAGAAGATCCGAGTCAAACGGATGTCCGTTCGGATGAACAAATAATGTGGCAACTGCGCCTTTTTCCTCGTGGAACCGGATCATGCGCTGAAAATCAATATCGAAGAACAGATCCCCGGACATCATCACAAACCGGTCCCCGTGGATCATATCTTTCAGATAATAAAAGGATCCCGCAGTCCCGAGCGGTTCCGCCTCCTCAAAATACCGGATGGAAACGCCAAACTGCTCTCCATCGCCAAAATATTCCATAATTTTATTTCCGAGATGTCCGATCACCATGATCAGATCCGTGATCCCATTCTCTTTTAGCCTTTCGACCTGCCATAAAAGCAGCGGTTTTCCGGCAACCGGGACCATCGGCTTCGGGATCTCATCCTTTGTGAGCGCCGCCAGTCTCGTTCCCTTTCCGCCGGCCATGATGACTGCCTGCATTGTTCGTTCCTCCCTGTGTTTGTCTCTGCTTTGATTTTCCTGTTATTCAGCTTTTTCTTTCGCTTTGTCGGCCGTTTTCTTTCTTCCGACTCCCATCGCAAGAAGCTGTAAGATGATCGGCATTGCGATCGGCAGGTTGATATTGACAACCGCCTGGATCGCATACGCGGTAACGGCTAACATCACTGCTGCCACGATCGGCTGCTCCTTGATCTTCTTCGCCATCGCAACGATCGAAGAAACCATAAATACAAGGTAAGACGCCATTCCGACGAAACCGGTCGTTACCAGATAATGTAAGTACTCATTATGTGCACTGTCGAAGATCACCATACGTCCGTTCTGCATTTCGCCCGGATAATAATACTGCATGATCAGCGCAAACGTATCCGGTCCATATCCGAAGATCTTCTGGAGAAGATTCAGCTTCTTTGTATAGATCTCCATCGCGCGCTTCCACACATATCCACGCTGAGTTCCCCACTCATCATTGAATACAACGTAGGAGCTGAGCGCGCCATACTTATCTGCATGACCTCCAAAATTCGCATCATAAAGGACGAAAAGAACCGCAAGGCAGACAACTGCGATCACACCGATCCAGATGCAGACTGCGACCTTGTTCATAGAGTCATCCGTTGTCCTGTTCATCAGGGCCTGTGGTTTTCTGTTCATAAAGATAAGTACCACAGCGATCACCCAGAGAAGCACTACAAGTACCGGAAGAAACTTCGTCCCCGCGATCAGCTTAAACGCACTGTCGATCCCGAGAACGGATGACGCATATGCCTTATTGATCCCGTTGATGCAGAGAATCACCGTAAAGAATGTCGCCAGGGAGATCACATATCTGCGAAGTCCTGTCTTTGTCTGAAATAGCCATAACGGTGCCAGACCGAAGATCGCTGCGAGGGACAGATATGCGTTATCACTGCTGCCCATGATCAGTGCAAAGCTTGTCAGGATCATATTTCCGTAGTACCAGAACATTCTCTTCTGGTTTTTCTCCTGTGTAAACAGGATCATGGAGATTGCTAACAGCGCTGCCACATAGATCGTATAAGTATTGATATTTCCGAATGTGGAAGTATAGATGGATTTCTGTGTATCCATCATATTTACCTTAAATCCAAGGATATCCATCTGGAAGTAGTCAGTAATTCCAAACACGCATACAAACACGCCGACTGCGAGGAATGCGTCCAGATACCACTGTTTTAACCGGTAAAAACGGGTGACAAGGAAATATGTCATCATGTAGATCGTCATGAGGAATACGCCGTTATAGCGTCCGGATGTTCCCCAGAATGCCTCCCATCTCCAGTCCTTGCACAGGATCCAGGAGATCACGTTTGTGAGCCAGAAAACGACCATCGCCCAGTCCCCGACGCTCATGCTCTTTCTCCATGTCTGGAAATTGAACTTCGAGAACCACTCGAGCATCTTTCCGCTCGCGAGGCCATATCCGCCCATGATCACAAGCGCAGCGATCGCAACAACACTGTAAAACTGATATTTTGTCTCCAGGATATCAAAATAGAAATCGTGGAACACAAGCGGGAGCACGCAGAGTACGATCAGCGTGAACGCCCCCATGATCAAAGCAACATTATCCTGATAGCTGCTTTTCGTATCCTCTTTCTTCTTTATTCTGTTTGCCATGATTTACTTCCTCGTATTATAAAGTAGTAGTGTTTATAGACCCTCTCCAAGGTCTGTATCATGTACCATCAGAAATACCGTGGATCGTTTTTTTCTCTCTTCCACCCGTATGTCATAAAAAATCTATTATATTATAGCATCCTTCGACTTTTCCCGCAACTTGCGCCACCGGGAATTTCCTTCCTTTTATGGGGTTTTTTATGAAATTATTCTTAAAATTTGCTCAAAACAGGTCGTTTCCCCATCTTGTGATAATTTTACTTATCGGAAGTATAATGGCTTCGTAATGCAATTAGGAATTTCA
>OHAM01000994.1_pt1 | contig 19024 bp, 20 predicted proteins | sample 1577161 | NCBI WGS metagenome assembly OHAM01 (sample SAMEA3541583, study PRJEB24748) | human gut metagenome | biome: human gut; feature: human-associated habitat; material: faeces | place: China | collected 2012
CCGGAAAGCCGGTTGAGGTTATTCCAACTTATACAGAAGTCACTAAAAAAGACAGCCGAAGGTTTCGATTCCCTGTTTATCCAGTCCGCTGAATATTTTCTGTCCGGCTTCTCCGTCAAGAACACGGAAGGCTTCTTCACGGGAGTCAAATAAATAAGGAAAATTAAAAACGTCGAGATCCTGATTAAAGCCGCTGAGTGTCGCTGCGACGGCAACGGTGATGTCAATAGTTCCAAGCTGCAGGCTTTCAGTCATCTCCCTTTCATCACCGAGATTTCCGTTGGGCTGGACGTCCACAATTACCCGTCCGCCGGTTTTCTTTTCCACCTCTTCTTTGAAGTGCATGGCGGCGATATGGTACGGATGTCCCTCTGCCTGCCCATGTCCGAAGGTAAGGTGAACGGGCTTTTCAGAGTTGTCCTGGTTAACGCTATTGGAGCTGCAGCCAGAAACAAGAAGTATAGACGCAATACCGGCTGCTAAAACTTTTATCCACTTTTTTTTCATGGTATCCCCCTGTCATTATTTAAGAATTGATCACGGTTCAGGACGGGGACATCAGTTTGTCCTGTAAAGCTGTCCTGAATGGTTTGGAAATTTGTTTGAAATATGTATTTTTCTGCATCAACATGTTGATTATTTGTTATAATCAAATGATAGCAGAGAAAGCCTGAAAGAAAAACGTATTCATCTTGCATACAAGATGAATACCTGCTGATGAAAATTCGGGTATATTTTCCTCCTGATGTAAGAGGGGAAGAAGATGGAAGGCTGAACTGTCAGAATTTATAACAGGAAAGGATAAAAATTTACAGCTTGTTTTCACGGATTTTGATATAATCATAATCAGTGAAAAAAGAGGGAAAAGCAGGAAAATATGATGAAAAAAACACAGATGAATTTGAAGCAGTTTGCCTATGAAACGATAAAGGATAAAATTATCCGGTGCGAATACAAGCCAAATGATATTTTGAGTGAGGCAATTATCATGGAAGCGGTTGACGCCAGCCGTACTCCAATTCGGGAAGCTCTGAACATGCTGGCACAGGAAGGACTGATCCAGATTATTCCTAAGAAAGGGATTGTCGTTCTTCCAATTACTATGAAAGAAATCGCAATGACCTTTGAGGCTAGATGGTTTTTGGAGCCTTACGTTGTGAAAAAGTACGGAAGCTATATAGATAAAGAAAAATTAAAGGCAATCAAAGCTGTGTCGGAGAGAATTGTAAAAGGCGGAGTAAAAAGCCGGGAAACGGCCGCTTTATTTGCCAGAAGCGACGATGATCTGCATGAGACGATTGCAGCGTCCTGTAAAAATAAATATCTTTTTCAGACGCTCCAGCAGGTGTTTAATCAGAATATGAGGATACGGATTCTCAGCGAGGAAAGTCTGTGGGACAGACATCAGACTGCAGCGGGGGAGCATATAGAAATCATTGACTGCATTTTGGAGGAACGGATCGAAGAAGCGGCATCTTCCATGAGCAGACATCTGCTGCATTCTAAGAATGCAGCATTTTCCTCTGTGCTTGAAATGATATAAAACAGGGCTGTGTCAGCGTCTGCAGTGTCTGCCATAACCGCTGCCGGAATGATGGTCGCTGCGACCGCTTCCGCAGGAATTCTGATCCCGGTATGGGCTGTCTTCTTGGCAAGACTGGCGGTGCTCACAAATGCCGTCTCCATCCTCATCAAGATAGGAACAGCTTTCTCTGCACACATGAGCTTCCTGGGAGACAGGATACTGTCTGCAGGTCTGGTGTCCATGAGCCAGGGTAGAGACTGCAAAAGCTAATGCCAGTGTACAGGAAAGTAAACCGGCGAATAATGTCTTTTTCATAGATGTTCTCCTTTCTTGTAATAAAAACAGCCCTACAACAGATTATGTAGAATTGCAAGAGAAAAACGAGGAAAACCAGCGAAAAAATATGATATAATGTAGCTGCGGCAATAAAAGGAAAAAAGAGGATGCCTGTGAAACAGAGCGGTTAGTGATCTGACAGACATAGCCGCGGAATATGTAAAATAAAAATGGAGAAAAAAATGACAGAAAAATATTCAGATATGGAACAGATTCAGAAAGTAAAAGAAAAAATCGCCTCAGCTGACAAGGTTTTGATCGGTTTGGGGGAGGAGTGGAAGCGGGGCATAAGCGACGACAGGGAACTGCTGTCTGCCTATGACAGTCTTTATGAATTAATAAAAGATAAGGATTATTTTATTGTAACCATGGCGGTGGACGGAATGATTTTTGATACAGCTCTGGGAAGCCGGATGGATAGGACAGTATCCTCAGAGACGGAGCCGGAAGAGACCTTCTCCTGCCCTTCTGCAGATAGTGAGACGATGGCCCTGATGGATCGCCTTTTTCCGCCAAAAGAGCAGAAGCGTCCAGAGCAGGATACCCGGTTTCAGAGAATTGTGGCGCCCTGCGGCAATGAAAACTGGCGCCAGTGCTCGGAGGGCTGTACGAAGGATATCTGGGAACAGGGAGAAATACCGGATGATATCTGCCCTCACTGCGGCGCACCGTTGACAGGAAACACGATTCAGGCAACTCCTTATATTGAGGAAGGATATTTGCCTCAGTGGGAAAAATATACCCAGTGGCTGACAAAAACTCTGAACAGAGAGCTTGTGATTCTGGAATTGGGATGTGGATTTGAAAATCCGGGAGTGATCCGTTTCCCCTTTGAAAAAACTTGTTTTTTTAACCAGAAGTCATTTTTCTGCCGGGTACACAAAACCTTTCCGCAGACATCGGCAGAGCTGGGAGAACGGGCTGTGGGAGTGAAGGCCTTTTCGCCGGAATGGATACGGAAATTTGTTGTGAAATAAAAGCGAGTATGATAAACTGTTGACATCAAACGGGGCAAAGAGACAAGGGGAGACAATATGACAGCGATTATTGATTACGATGCAGGAAATTTGAAAAGTGTGGAAAAGGCGCTGCAGGCTCTTGGGGAGGAGACTGTGATTACCAGAGACAGAGAGGAGATCCTGGCAGCAGACCGGGTGATTCTTCCAGGAGTAGGCGCTTTCGGCGATGCCATGGAAAAGCTTCATCAGTATGGACTTGTGGAGATTATCCGTCAGGTAGTGCAGAAGGGGACACCTTTTCTGGGAATCTGCCTGGGACTGCAGCTTTTGTTTGAGGAAAGTGAGGAAAGCCAGGGCGTTCCCGGCCTGGGAATTCTAAAGGGGAAAATCCGCAGGATTCCGAATACGCCGGGACTTAAAATTCCGCATATGGGATGGAATTCCCTGACCCTCCGTCCAGAAACCAGGCTGTTTTCCGGGCTGGGAGAGGAGCCCTACGTATATTTTGTCCATTCCTATTATCTGGAAGCTGCAGATCCGGAGATTGTGGCGGCTTCTGCAGATTACGGCGTTGTGATTCATGCAGCAGTAGAAACGGGAAATGTATTTGCCTGCCAGTTCCATCCGGAAAAGAGCAGTGATACAGGACTTCAGATTCTGAAAAATTTTATCAGCCTTTGACGGATAAGGAAGAGAGGATGGGCATATGTTTACGAAAAGGATTATTCCCTGTCTGGATGTTCATGGCGGGAGAGGGGTTAAGGGAGTCAATTTTGTGAATTTGCGGGATGCAGGAGATCCGGTGGAGATTGCAGCGGCTTATGACAGAGCCGGTGCGGATGAGCTGGTGTTTCTGGATATCACGGCATCCTCAGATGCCAGGGAAACCGTAGTGGATATGGTTCGCCGGGTGGCGGAAACCGTATTTATACCCTTTACAGTAGGCGGAGGAATCCGCACAGTGGAGGATTTCAGGCGGCTTCTGCGAGAGGGCGCTGACAAGATTTCCATTAATTCCTCGGCTATTAATACGCCGGAGCTGATATCAGATGCGGCAGACAAGTTCGGCCGTCAGTGTGTGGTGGTAGCGATTGATGCCAGAAGACGGGAAGACGGATCTGGATGGAATGTGTATAAAAACGGAGGAAGAATCGATACGGGACTGGATGCAGTGGAATGGGCCATGAAAGCTGATCATATGGGCGCGGGAGAGATTCTTTTAACCAGCATGGATTGTGACGGCACAAAGGCAGGGTATGATAATGAGCTGACAGCTCTGATTGCCGCCAATGTTTCCGTTCCTGTTATTGCCTCCGGCGGCGCAGGCACAAAGGAGCATTTTTACGATGCCCTTACAGTTGGCGGTGCAGATGCAGCTCTGGCGGCTTCTCTGTTTCACTATAAGGAGCTGGAGATTCGGGAGTTGAAGCGCTATCTTCGGGAGCGGGGGCTTCCGATGCGTCTGTAAGTCCGTGGAACTTCAAAACAATGCAGGAAAGCATGATAATTATGACTGTCCGGAATGGTTGCATAGAAGGATACTGATAAGTGATAAGAAGAAAAGGAGAGAAAGATGGGAGCCATTGCAAATGACTGGCTGGAGCCCTTGAGCGTAGAATTTAAGAAGCCATATTACAAAAAACTGTATGATACCGTGAAGCGGGAATATGAAACAAGGCAGATTTTTCCCGATGCCAATGATATTTTTAATGCCTTTGAATTTACACCTCTGTCTCAGGTAAAGGTTGTGATTCTTGGGCAGGATCCCTATCACAATGTAGGTCAGGCTCATGGACTTTGTTTTTCTGTAAAGCCTGATGTGGAGATTCCGCCGTCACTGGTGAATATTTATCAGGAGCTTCACGATGATCTGGGCTGCTACATACCGGACAACGGATATCTGGTAAAATGGGCAAAACAGGGAGTGATGCTTTTGAATACGGTACTGACGGTGCGGGCTCATGCGGCCAATTCCCACAGGGGAATCGGCTGGGAGGAATTTACGGATGCAGCTATCCGGATTTTAAATGACCAGGATCGCCCTATGGTATTTATTTTGTGGGGAAGACCGGCTCAGACGAAAAAGGTGATGCTGACGAATCCCAGACATTTGATTCTGGAGGCACCTCATCCCAGTCCCCTGTCTGCCTATCGGGGATTTTTTGGCAGCAGACCGTTTTCGCAGACAAATGCATATCTGGAGAAGAACGGACTGACACCGATTGACTGGCAGATTGAAAATAGAAAAGGAGAATAAGCTCATGGATTTTATTGAGATTTTAAAGGTTCTGGTGCTTGGAATCGTGGAGGGCTTTACGGAATGGCTTCCCATCAGCAGCACAGGACACATGATTCTTGTGGATGAGATTATCCAGCTTCATGTCACAGAAGAATTTATGAAAATGTTTCGCGTTGTAATTCAGTTGGGGGCTATTCTGGCAGTTGTGGTTTTGTATTTCCACAGGCTGAATCCCTTTGACAGAGGGAAAACTCAGGGACAGAAGATAGCTACGGTCCATCTTTGGATTAAGATTGCAGTGGCCTGTCTTCCGGCAGCAGTGTTTGGACTTTTGCTGGATGACTGGCTGGATGCCCATTTATACAATGCCTATGTGGTAGCGGCTATGCTGGTGCTGTACGGAGTTTTGTTTATTGTATTGGAAAACAGAAACCAGTACACAGAATTTCCTATTCAGCGAACCGCACAGATAACCTATCAGACTGCGCTTTATATCGGACTGTTTCAGGTACTTTCTCTGATTCCTGGAACCTCCCGTTCCGGGGCAACGATTCTTGGCGCTATGATTCTGGGCTGTTCTCGGGGGGTGGCGGCGGAGTTTTCTTTCTTCCTGGGCATTCCTGTGATGTTTGGCGCAAGCCTTCTGAAAATCCTGAAATTTGGGTTTGATTTCAGCGGAGTAGAGATTTTCTATCTGTTTTTCGGTATGGTAGTAGCATTTCTTGTGTCTGTTTATTCCATTAAGTTTTTGATGGGATATATCAGGAGAAATAACTTTAAGCTTTTCGGATATTACCGGATCGTTCTTGGTGTGATTGTTCTGGCATATTTTACAGCTGTGGGATTGATGAAATAGTAAATTCTGCGGGACAGATGCCCTTGTGATTCAAAGAAAACAACAGTTCCGGACGGCAGAAATGCCCTGCCGTTCGGAACCCTTGTAACTGAAAAAAGCAGCCCGGAAAACGGGCAGATAACAGAAAGGACAGCTGATGAATATAAAAAAGCCGCGGTCGAGGGACAGACAGTTTCTGTTTCTGGCGCTTGTTCCGGCATATTTTATCCTGGTGGGATTTTTCCTGCAGTCTCCAGGAGAGATTCTGCAGGGAATCTTTACGATTATCCGGGAACCGGATTTTCTGATTACAGACTATTTTATTATTGGAGGAGTAGGAGCTGCATTTGTCAATGCCGGCATCCTGACGTTAGTAAGTATTGGAATTGTATACGGGCTGGGGATGGATTTTGACGGACATACCATCACCTCTGCCTGTCTGATGTTCGGATTTTCTCTGTTCGGAAAAAATCTTCTGAATATCTGGGCGATTATGCTGGGTGTATTTCTTTATGCCCGGTATCACAGAACCTCAGTGTCCCGGTATATTTATATTGGATATTATGGGACAAGCCTTTCCCCGATTATTACACAGGTCATGCAGATGTGGGAGCTGCCGATTCCGGTGAGAATGGGGCTTTGTATTCTTACTGGTACGGTAATCGGTTTTGTACTTCCGCCTTTGTGTACCCATGTTCATTATTCTCACAAGGGATATTCTCTTTATAATGTGGGGTTTGCGGGAGGCATTATCGCTACGGTAATCGTTTCTATGTTTAAATCCTTTGGCATTACCATTGAGTCCAGGCTGATCTGGTCTGAAGGAAATAATGACATGTTTCTGGCGCTGCTCTCCGTACTTTTTGGAGGAATGATTCTCTACGGCGTTCTTTCCGGAAAAAAGGAGGCTGTGCGGGGATACAGGAATATTTTAAAATGCTATGGCCTGGGCGGCACGGACTATTATAAGACAGAGGGCGGAAGTGCGACTCTGATCAATATGGGAGTCAACGGCCTGGCATCCATGATTATTCTGGTGGCTTTAGGCGGCGAGCTGAACGGCCCAACCATAGGCAGTATTTTTACGGTTGTAGGCTTTAGCGCTACAGGAAAGCATCTGAGAAATATTCTTCCGGTTATGGCAGGCGTGTGCCTGGCCAGCGTGGCGAAAAACTGGTCCATTACGGATCCGTCTGCACAGCTGGCTCTGCTCCTTTCAACAACACTGGCGCCGATTGCCGGGGAGTTCGGTATCCTTGCGGGAGTTCTCGCAGGCTTCCTTCACTCTTCTGTAGCGCTGAATGTGGGCATTGTTTACGGTGGAATGAACCTGTATAACAATGGATTTGCAGGAGGAATTGTGGCAATTTTCCTGGTTCCTGTTATTCAGTCTGTAATGGACCGAAGAGCGAGGGCGAGAGGAGGACTGTCGCTGTAGGAAGAATGATACTATTTCACCTCAAGCATATGAGGATATTGAATGGTTTCTGCATTTATGCTGTTCTTCTGCAGAAGATATTTGATATGTTTTGTATGAATAGCATCACTATGAAATAAAAGAATATCCTTTACCCCTGTCTTTTCCGCAAGGTCACAGATGTCTTTATCATCCAGATGGACCTTAAATATAATTTTTTCTCCAGAAGCCAGAATTTTGTGTTCATTGCGGTAGGATTCATCTAGAATTCCTGCCCCTGGAGTTCCTGCTGCTGCATGGCCGGTAATGATAATTAAATTTTTTTTGTCTCCTTTCAGCGCATCCAGATAGGATGCGCTGATATCAGTTGTTAGCATTCCGTCTGGCGTGAGAATGATAGAAGGCTTTGTATCACACATTGCAAGCTGTCTTTGTTCATCTGTTTCAATAATTTGAATGTTAGAAGAGATACTGGTATCAATTGGTTCTTGAATCCACTGCGCTTTTTCAGATAAGGATTTGAGACTTTCGATAATATCCTGCTCTGCATAAATTTTGGTATTCGGAAGCTTTTTTTTCAGATATAAAAACAAATCAATACCGCGGCCCTTTTGAGGGACAGGAAGCAGAACTCTGCCTCCTGCTGTCAGAGTTTTTTGGACAGAGTACAGCAGAGTTTCATATTGCTGTTTCTGCTTTATAATTTTTCCGGCATAAGCGCTATTCATAATGGCTGCGTTAAAAGCAGCTCGTGGAATATCGACTCCGAGAGAGACAGGCTGAAGGCACATATCTCCTGTATAAAGGATCAATTTTCCATTTATCTGAAAAGAATACCACACTCCTCCTAACACATGTCCAGAACGACCGGTTTCAAGGGAGATGCCTTCTATTTCTTGTCTTCCAAGCCCGATGGGACAAAGCTTTACCTGCTTGGCAGCTTCTTCGCTAAATGGAAGTACACCGCCGCTTTTTTTTACAAAGTTTTGCCATTTCTGGATAAATCCAGGTGTTTCTGCAGCTGTTTCCTCAGTTGCATAAACATTGCCTTTATAACCTAATTCATACAACAGCGGCAGAGCCGCTACATGATCTTCATGACAATGAGATAAAAACACAAGTTTAATATGAGATACAATTTCTTTTGTAAGAGGTGGATAAAAGCCAACCTGCCCATTATGGATTTCTCGTTTAACACCGCAGTCAAGAAGAATATAATCGTTGTTGGCTGCAATTAGATAACAATTCCGACCATTTTCTCCGCTTCCGCTTAGTGCTGTCAGATATATGTTTTCCATTTCTATTTCACCATCCGTTTATAATAAAATTCAGGCTCCGATTTTTTTACTGAACCATAGATAGTCCATAATGGTTTCCATAAATTCGGCTCCTGTATAATGATTTAAAATTCCTTCGCTGCAAGAGCGTTCTCCGTAAGCTATTGTTTGATCAACTCGTACATCTCTGCCAGAAAGAAAAGCTGGGACGGGATCGGCAGAATGATCTCTTCGGCAGCAGGGAGTGGAGTGATCAGCAATCATTGCGTAATAGTAGTCATCCTTTTTTTCATGACCAAGCCAGAATTCAAACATCTGATCGATATTTTCAATGACCTCTGCTTTTTTCAGAGGGAGATTATCATGGCCGCATAAGTCTGTTCCTTTTATATGGACGATTACCAGATCATGCGTTTCCAGAAGCTCCAGTGCGAGTCTTGCCTTTCCCATATAGTCTGTAGTGAAACCGCCTGTAAAAGAGGGGTTGGTAAAACTGTCAAAACCGCACATACGACCAATTCCTGTAATGGTTGCATCTCCTGCAATTATGGCAACTCTGGCTTGTGGGAATTTTTCTGTAAATGGCGGAACTATCATAGCTTTTCCGCTTCCTCTGGTCAGAATGAAATTTACAGGTAAAAGCCCTTTCGCTACGCGTGTTTTGTTAATAGGACTATTATTCCAGATGTTGTGTATTTTTTGAAGACAATGCCAAAGAATATTTGCGGTGCGGGCGTCTTCTTCTTGAGCAAAATTCATAAATTCTGGATTGATAACAGGTTTTCCTTCACATGCAGTTCCAGGATCGATATCTGGAATTCGGCTTCCAAGATCTTTTCCCCGCAATACCACAGCAAGTCTGTGTTCGGTCAGAGATTTGACAAGAAGCTGATATCCATCGACTTCTAACCCATGAATCTCAGATAAAAGAGCATCTATTTCAGTTTTGTCAGAAATTCTTCCAGCTCTACGATCAATGACATGAAAATTTTCATCTATAGTTGCAAAATTACCTCGAAAAGCAACATCTCCGGGCTTCAGATCAAGACCGGCACTAAAGGCTTCAATGGAACCTCTCCCTGTATAATATTCAGAAGGATCGTAGCCAAACAGACATAAATGCCCCCAATCTGTCCCGCATCGAGTACCGGGTTTGTATGGGTGAATGAGACCTGTCATACCATTAGCAGCCAGCTGATCCATAATGGGAGTTTTGGCATATTCTAAAGGAGTTTTTCCTCCCAGTTGGGGAATCGGACGGTCTCCAAGACCGTCCGCAATTAGCATCAGACATTTTTTGCTCATTTTACAGCATCTCCTTTTGCTTTTTTATAACGCTCGACTAATACAAACAAGCCGATGCCAAGGCATAATACCCAGACAATGCCTTTTCCAACAGCAGTGCTGACAAAGGGTTTATTGTAGGTAAAAGCCAGTTCTATGGATGCTGACGGCGAAGCTGCCTTGGAAAGTCCTACAGTACGCATACCTTCTGTCAGAGAAAGCTCATAATCAGCGTAGGCAGAAGGTTTTGTTACACTGATAATTTCATTCTCTTTTGGAACGGAAATTTGAACGTGATAGTTTTCTATCTTGGATTTCAGTTGGTTTGTGAATTTGTAAGTGACGGAATAGGACTCAGCGCCATTGGTTTCGGCCTTTTTTGCAAAATCATAAAAACCTGGGCAATGGAATACGGCATGGACTGAAGCCGGTGCTGTGTTATCCGCAACTTTAATCCGATAATAGCTGATGTTTCCTTCTGTGTATTCTTCCAATTCAGAACCGTTTAGGTTTTCTCCGGATACAGCCTCTGGAGCCATTTCCTTTACGTTTTTGGTCAGATAGAGATAGCCGTCCTTTCCAGCTTCTCCTGTGGCATTTATTTCCAGTTTTCCATCTGTTCCATCGGGAATGAAGGATTCTGAGTAATCAGTAAAGGTTACATATTCAGCTGCCTGAGAGGGAAAGGATAAGGCGGAAAAACTCATCAGAATCCCCATACACAAAGTTATAAATTTTAATTTTTTCATCAGTTATTCCTCCTATACAAGACCTACAATCCGAAACCAGGTGAAATATGCCAGCCCTAGAATCAGCCATTTTGCCAGAAGAACCAGAATACCATAGACAAACTGATCCTTAACGCTATATGCACCAGTACTGTAGAAGATCAGGTTCGGCTTGCAGTGAGGCGGAAGAGTAATGCTGTCACAGATGGTAAAGCAGGCTGGAAGTGTCAGAACCAAGGGATTCATGCCCAGCTTGTTGGACAGGATAATCAGCGCAGGAATCAAAATTACTACACGCACATTTTTGCTGGTAAATACCAGATGTGAAAAGCTGGAAATAAACATTACCACCATATATAAAACAAAAGGACTTAATGATTCAAGATTCATAGCATCAAAAATACTGTTTAACAGAAATGATGCTGCACCGGAGGCGTCCAGTGCAAGTCCAGCAGCATAAGCACCACAGGAAAATACCATCAGATTCCACGGAATATTTGCTTCTTTCCAGTCTAGAATTCCGATGTAGGGCATAAAGAATAAGGTTGCTGCCAAAATGGCAACCATTACAAGACTAATCTGAAATCCAAATAACTGAAGCTGCTTTCCATCGGTTGCCCACAAGAAAACGGTTAGTGCGAAAATAAACAGTGCTTTTATTTCTGTTTTCGAAATCGGTCCGAGCTCCTTCAGCTGTTCTTTTAGGGATTTTTCGTTTTTTAAATCTGCTGCTGGAGTTTTTACTTCGCATGGAAACATGAAGCTGCCAATTACAAAGGATGCAATTAAAGTCAGGATAGCAATAGGCATACCGGCTGCGAACCATTGTCCCCATGTTACATCAATGTCAGCCATACTGAGCAGATAACCGACAGCCAGAATCTGAGGAGCAGTTGCAGTGAGAATTCCTGATGTGGAAATATTATTAAAGTGTACTTCCTGGAGCATCAGTTGTTTTGCAAAATTGCTTTTTCCCAGTTCAGCACGGTATACTTTTAAAACCATCAGGCAAATGGGAAGCATCATTGCCGCGCGCGCTGTTGTAGAAGGGACAACAAATGCCAGAAGCAGGTTTACAACGCCCAAAGATATTAAGGCGCGTTTTGCAGTTGTACCAAATTTTGAAACAATGAATAACGCTATTCTTTTGGCAAATCCGGATTTTTCCATGCCAGAGGTTATGATGAATGCGGCCAGCATTAGCCAGATAACATCCTGTCCAAATACGGACAAAGCATTCTTCTGTGAGTACCCACCAGTAAATACAAGCATACAAATGACTACCAATGCAGACGCTGTAGTTGGTATAGCCTGAGTTACCCAAAGTATAAATACCATGCCAAAGCATGCCAGGGAGGCTTTTCCCTGCATTGTCATCTGCACCGGTGTATTCATAGTATACAGAAGTGCAAATACCAGAAGAGATACAAAAATTCCTGTAATCTTCATCCAGCTTTCGAAGGTGATCTTTTCCCCTTTAGATGAAACACCCATAATTCTCTTGACCTCCTGTCAAAAATATTTTATGATTCAGTTATACGCTTTTTTGTTATATAACTGATCTTTAATTATATTATATTTGTTTAAATGCACTGTGTCCAATTCCTGTTTTCAACTAAATATATGCCAATTTGTTATATACAGGAGGAAAAAATATGGATATTTATAAGATTTTTACATTCTGCGCTATTGTGGATTATGGTACTGTTTCTAAAGCAGCAGAAGCGCTTTACTGTTCACAGCCGGCTCTTTCCAAGCAAATGGCGTCTTTGGAAAAAGAAATAGGCTATCCGTTATTTGATCGCTGCGGTAAAAAAATGACAGTTAATGCCAATGGCCAGTTGATCTACCAATTCGGAAAATATCTGGAAAAGGATTTCAATCAGCTAAAGTCAGAGTTGTACAATCTGAATAATCCCTGCAGCAGGGAGATTAGTTTTGGAGCTACTAACTCCATTGGAATTTATCTTCTGCCTCCTGTTTTGGGAGACTTTAAACGGCATTATTCCAATATCCCGGTAAACTTTAAAGTGAATTTTCTTCCGAGTATTATTGATATGCTGAATCAGGATGCTATCAGTTTCGCTATGATTCCAGAGGATTCTGACATTATCAATAACTCCCGTTATATTTGCCAGCCCTTTTTGGATGACGAAATGGTAGTTGTATTTCCACCCAATCATCCTCTTGAGGAAAAAGATGTAGTGGAGCCGGAAGAACTGACACAATATCCGTTTTTAATTTCTCAGGTTCAGTCAGCTACACGAACCTTTATTCTTTCAAGGCTTACGGAACAGAAAATATATTTGAAAAATCTTATAAATATGTATAATGCAGAAGCTATTAAGCAGAGTATTATTAATGGGCTTGGTATTTCCATTTTGTCAAAAGTGTCAGTTGCTCATGAGGTAAAAAACGGATTTTTAAAGACTGCGGAAATAAAAGGGGTGCATTTGGTGAGACAATTATATTTTGTCCATAAGAAAAATCGCATTTTAACACAGGAAGAATTGCTCTTTATTCATTTTCTTTCTCAAAAAAAATAATAATAGAAAGTAACGATTCAGGACGGCGGGAGAACTGGCGGAAAGGTAGATGTCTCGTCCTGAACAGCTACAATAGAAAAGATAAAGGAGCGCTGCTTCATAGGTGAGTAATCACCTGTTTTGCAGCGCTCCTTTATCTTAATGCTTTCTTCGATCAATAACCTTTTCAGCCGGAAGCATTTCTCCCAGAAATGTCCACAGCTCGTCGGTCTCCACATTACTCTGTCCCTCAGGAAGAAGGAATGCCTGACGGGCAGAAATGTAAAAATAGATACAGTCTTTTACCCGGTATACCTGATAAATATTTTCCCACCGGAGGCGAAGGGTTCCGCCCTCACCGGAAGGGGTTACAATGGTGATGCCGTCCGGCGCTGTTGTCATGGATATAGTATAGACATGTTTGGGGGTCTCCAGCTTGAGCTTCTTAGACTGAGCCTGAAGATCCATGTAAAAATGTCCGAAATATACAGCTGGAAGAATCAGGCCTATGGCCAGGAGCACATTTCCCAAAAGAGCGGCCTGCTCTGCTTTTCCGATCTGGGTGTAGCAAATGCAGGCGAAAACACCCATAATGCCTGCAAAAATGGCAGGGGAACGGAAATGTTTGCGGAATACCATAGAATCAAATATGGCAAAATGGCAGAAAATAGATTTGTCAATTCTGGAAGAAGTAACAATGGTATCAGGTCTCATAAAAATACCCTCTTTTCTTGAAAAACCTACAATCGTTCAGGTCAGCGGTTGTTTCCTGAACAGTTGTGGAAACTTTAAACTATATCATATCGCAAAACTTGTAAAATCACAAGACCTCTGGCAGGAAGCTACATGACAGGAATATGTTCTTATTTTTGCTGTTGCCTGTATAGAAAGCGTGTATTACGACAAAACAGGGAAAGACAGAGGTTTTTTAGAAAAAATATCGTGCAAATTTCCGATAAAATACTAATATATTAGTTGACCAATAGAAAAAATGGTGATATAATCAGATCAGCAGCAGGCTTTCGGTGTATGACCGGAGCGCAAACAGGAAAACTATATTTTAATTTTATTTTAAGGAGGACATGCAATATGAAAATGACATTCCGCTGGTATGGTTCTGACAGTGATTCCATTACCTTAAAGCAGATTCGCCAGATCCCGGGTATGAGCGGTCTGATGGGCGTTCTGGATTACAAGGCAGCCGGAGAGGTTTGGACCGAGGAAGAGATCAAGGCTTATGTAGACGAGGTTCATGCAGCAGGTCTGGAGTGTGAGGTTATTGAGAGTGTTAACGTGCACGAGGACATTAAGATGGGTCTTCCTACTCGTGACGAGTATATTGCAAACTACATTACCACAATCCGCAATCTGGCAAAATACGGTATCAAGGTTATTGTATACAACTTTATGCCAGTATTTGACTGGCTGCGTACTGACCTGGCCAGAGAGATTCCGGAGGACGGATCCAACAGCCTGTATTTCGATGAGAAGGAATTAGGCGATATGACTCCGGTAGATCTGGTAAAGAATACCATCGAAAACTGCAACGGATTTACCCTGCCGGGATGGGAGCCGGAGCGTCTGGCTGAGCTGGAGACTACTTTAAAGAGATACGAGAGCATTACTCCGGACAAGCTGCGTGAGAACTACAAGTATTTCCTGGATGCAGTAATTCCGGTATGTGAAGAGGTTGGCGTAAAGATGGCTGTTCATCCGGATGATCCGGCATGGCCAATTTTCGGACTGCCGCGTATTTCTCACAGCCAGGAAGATTTTGACAAGATTGTTGCTCTTCATGATTCACCGGCAAATGCACTGTGCCTGTGTACCGGTTCTCTGGGCTCTAATCCGGACAATGATATTCCGGCTATTATCCGTCACTTTGGCGAGATGGATCGGATTGCCTGCCTCCATATCCGCAATGTAAAATATCTGGGACACCATAAGTTCCGTGAGGCAGCTCATCTGTCTTCTGCTGGTGATCTGGATCTGTTTGAGATTGTAAAGGCTGTTTACGATACCTGTCCTCACGATGTATATGTTCGTCCGGATCACGGAAGAATGATCTGGGATGAGGTTGGCCGTCCGGGATATGGCCTGTATGACCGAGCTCTGGGAGCTGTATACTTAAATGGTCTGTGGGAAGCCATTGATAAAATGACAAACAAATAAGTCATTTTTCAGGCTGAAGAAAACCGGAAGGGAAAGGATTCTTCGGCTTTTCGCAGGACAGAATAAGGGGGAGTAGATACCATGGTGCTGACAGAACGATATCCCCACGAAAGAGGACGTGATTACGCAAAACGGGTGATTCGGGACAAGATTATTTCTCTGGAACTTGAACCGGGAGCTGTTATCAGCGACCGGGAACTGGCATCCTGGATGAATCTGTCCCGGACGCCGGTCCGGGAAGCCCTGCTGGATTTGGCAAAGGTTAAAATTGTTGAGATATACCCCCAGCGAGGCAGTGTGGTAGCGCCAATTGACTACAATCTGGTAGAGGAGGCGCAGTTTGTCCGCAGTGTACTGGAGGTAGCAGTGGTGCAGCTTGCCTGTGAACGGGCGACACAGGAGCAGCTAGAGCAGCTGAAGGAGAGTGTTGCTCTTCAGGAGTTTTATTATCAGCATGGCTCTTCAGAGAGGCTTCTGGAAATGGATGATGAATTCCATCGCCTGCTGTTTCAGATTGCAGGACGGATGCAGGCTTATGAGATGATGCAGAGCATTACGGTTCATTTTGACCGGGTTCGCAGTCTGGCTGTTACGGCAGTGAAGGAGCATCTGTGGATGAGCGATCACAGAAATATCTGTGAAGCAGTGGCAGCCCATGACCAGGAGGCGGCCAGACAGCTGATGGAAAAGCATTTAAACCGCTATAAAGTTGATGAAAAAGCTCTTCGAGAGCAGTATCCGCAGTACTTTCAGTGAGGGAGTCTTGTGCGGACATTGATAAAGTGACCAGTAAACGAAACCAAAAAGGAAAGTGTGACGATATGAAACTGACATTAGCAGGATTAAAGGATACGGCAGCATGGCAGGCTGCAGGCATTAAGCTTCCGTCTTATGACGTGGAGAAGCTGGCAGAAAATACGAGAAAAGCTCCGGTATGGGTGCATTTTGGCGCAGGAAATATTTTCCGTATTTTTATTGGCGGGCTGGCAGATAAGCTGATTGAGGAAGGCGCTCTGGACAAGGGAATTACCTGTGTGGAGACCTTTGATTTTGACGTAGTAGACAAGATTTACAAGCCCTATGACAATCTGGTTCTGGCTGTTACCTTAAAGGCTGATGGCTCCACTGACAAGGCAGTTCTGGGTTCCCTGACAGAGGCTATCAAGGCTCAGTCTGGTGTTGCTGAAGAGTGGAACCGCCTGAAAGAGATTTTTGTAAATCCGGATTTACAGATGACTTCCTTTACTATTACCGAGAAGGGATATGCTCTGAAAAATGCAGAAGGCAATTTCTTCCCGTTTATTCAGGCTGATATTGATAATGGCCCAGATAAGGCAGGCTCTGCGATGGCAGTTGTCTGTGCTCTGCTTTGGGAAAGATTCCAGGCAGGAAAGTATCCTCTGTCTGTTGTTTCCATGGATAACTGCTCACACAATGGTGAGAAGCTGCAGAATTCCATCGTAACTATGGCAAAAGAGTGGGAGAAGAAGGGCTTCGTGTCTGCTGAATTTGTGGACTATCTCTGCGATGAAAAGCAGGTTGCATTCCCCTGGAGTATGATTGACAAGATCACCCCAAGACCGGCTGATTCTGTATGTGAAGAGCTGGAAAAGGCAGGGGTTGAGGGTATGGCTCCGGTTATTACCTCCAAGAAAACCTATATCGCTCCGTTTGTAAACGCAGAAGGTCCCCAGTACCTGGTTATCGAGGACAAATTCCCCAATGGCCGTCCGGCTCTGGAAAAGGCAGGCGTTTATATGACAGATCGTGATACTGTAAACAAGGTAGAGCGTATGAAGGTTACTACCTGTCTGAATCCGCTGCATACAGCTCTGGCAGTTTATGGCTGTGTTCTGGGATATGATTTGATTGCCAATGAGATGAAAGACGAAGAGCTGAATAAGCTGGTTCATCAGATTGGTCCAGTTGAGGGTATGCCGGTTGTTACCAATCCGGGAATCCTGTCTCCGGAGGCATTTGTAGATGAAGTAATTAATGTCCGGATTCCGAACCCATTTATGCCGGATACGCCCCAGCGTATTGCAACCGATACCTCTCAGAAGGTAGGCATCCGCTACGGCGAAACCATTAAATCCTATGTAGCAAAATACGGCGATGCAAAGAAGCTGACTGCCATTCCGCTGGCAATTGCCGGCTGGTGTCGTTACCTGCTGGGTGTTCAGGATGATGGTGAGAAGTTTGAACTGTCTGCAGATCCGATGGTTCCGGAGCTGGTACAGGCTCTGGAGGGCATTGAGGTAGGCCATCCGGAAACCTACAAGGGACAGCTGAAGGGCATTCTGTCTAATGCAAATATTTTTGGAATTGATTTGTATGAAGCAGGAATCGGTGAGAAGATTGAGGAAATGTTCCTGGAAGAGATTGCAGGAACCGGCGCGGTAAGAGCAACTCTGAAGAAATATCTTGCATAAATAAGTAAAGATATGCTGTAGCCTGTTAAGGGCAGCGGAAAAACTCGCGAGAAAAAGATTTAATGAGGGTATCGCAAAATCATCAAATGAGATGGTGGAGCGATACCCTCGTTTTTTCTTTCATAAGAACGTGTGTCCTGGCACAGGCGAAAAAAGTTTATACGCCCTCTGCAATCTCGTAAATAAGACGCTCGGAATCTTCCCATCCAAGACAGGGATCTGTAATGGATTTTCCGTAGCAGTGTTCCCCTATCTTCTGATTGCCTTCTTCAATATAGCTTTCAATCATAACGCCCTTGATAAAGGAATTCAAATCAGCAGAGTGGCGGCGGCTGTGAAGCACTTCTTTTACAATGCGGATCTGCTCCTTGTACTGCTTGTTGGAGTTGGAGTGGTTAGCGTCTACAATGCAGGCCGGATTTACCAGATTCCGTTCCATGTAAAGCTGATGAAGCAGCATCAGATCCTCGTAGTGGTAGTTGGGCAGGCACTGGCCATGTTTGCTGACAGCACCCCGCAGGATGGTGTGTGTCCAGGGATTGCCTTCTGTTTTTACCTCCCAGTCCCGCATAATAAACTCGTGGCCGTGCTGGGCAGCATGAACGGAATTGAGCATAACGGACAAATCGCCGCTGGTAGGATTTTTCATGCCTACCGGAACATGACAGCCGCTGGAAACAAGACGGTGCTGCTGGTTTTCCACGGAGCGGGCCCCTACAGCAATATAGGACATAATGTCATCCAGGTAGCTGACATTGTCCGGATACAGCATTTCATCAGCAGTGGAAAGACCGGTTTCCATTAACACACGCATATGAAGGTGGCGGATTGCATGAAGACCGTCAGCCATGCTGGGACGTTTTTCCGGATCAGGCTGATGAAGCATACCCTTATACCCGTCGCCAGTGGTTCTGGGCTTGTTGGTGTAGATGCGGGGAATCAGGATCAGCTTATCCTTGGTATCCTCCTGAAGTTTTACCAGACGGCTTGTATAATCCAGAACGGAATCTTCATTGTCAGCAGAGCAGGGACCGATAATAACAAGAAACTTGTCACTCTGTCCGCTGATTGCTTTTTTTACTTCTTCATCCCGCTGAGCCTTGGCAGCTACGCACTCTACAGGCAGCGGAAACTGTTCTTTTATTTCTGCCGGAGTCGGCAGCTTATTAATAAATTCATACCCCATCGCAGTATCTCCTTTGTATAATCTACATTCCCTTGCCATTCGCAAGATTTACGTTTTATTGCAACTATTCAGGACGGGGCATCTTCTTGTCCGGCAAAGCCGAACAAGA
>OHAM01000997.1_pt1 | contig 19019 bp, 17 predicted proteins | sample 1577161 | NCBI WGS metagenome assembly OHAM01 (sample SAMEA3541583, study PRJEB24748) | human gut metagenome | biome: human gut; feature: human-associated habitat; material: faeces | place: China | collected 2012
TAAAACGGTTAAAAAAGCAGTTGTGCCGCGTCAAAGTACAGGAGGGAATTGTGTTTGTACATGGAATCGGGCGTAGAAAAACACAATTACAGAAATCTCTGGAACAGCTGGATCAATATCTGGAGAAACTAAAGGAATATACAAAAAAGCTGTATACGCTTGGGGATAGAAACAGCTATTCCAAAACAGACCCTGACGCAACCTTCATGAGAATGAAAGAGGACGCGATGCTGAATGGACAGTTAAAGCCTGCTTATAACATTCAGCATGGAGTGGATTCCGAATACATCACATGGATCGATATCAGCCCGCACCCTACCGATACACGTACCCTGATCCCGTTTTTGAAAGACATGGAGAATCACCTGGGATTTAAGTATTCAGAAGTCGTTGCAGATGCCGGGTACGAAAGTGAAGAAAACTATCTTTTCATTGAGGAAAACGGACAGACCGCCTATATAAAGCCGCAGAACTATGAGATTTCGAAGACCCGAAAATACAAAAAAGACATCAGTAGAAGGGAAAACATGGAGTACCATGCAGACAGGGACAGCTACATCTGCCTCAACGGAAGGGAACTAACTGTCACAAATGAACGCAGAAGTAAAACAACTAGCGGATATGTCAGTGTAAAAACTTATTACAGAAGCCCAGACTGCACTGGTTGTCCTTATAAAACGGAATGTATCAAGGGAAACAACTGCAAAACACCTATGGAAAAGCGCAATAAAGTGCTGATGGTTTCAAAAACAATGAGCCAGAAACGCGCAGAAGATCTGGAACGGATCACAAGCGAGTATGGAACGATGCTCCGTATGAATCGCAGTATTCAGGCAGAAGGTTCTTTTGCTGACGTAAAAGAGGACATGAATTTTCGAAGATATCTGTATCGTGGAAAGGCAAATGCACTGGCAGAGAGCATCCTTCTGGCGATGGGACGAAATATCAATAAGCTCCATTGCAAGATTCAGACCGGAAGAACGGGAAGTTATCTTTTTCCATTAAAAAGGGCATAGATTTTGATAGTTGAAAACAAAACAGCCTGAAATAAGGCATGCCGAAAGGGATGCCTGGGAATGAACTGCGTTTATAAAGAATGGCATCGAAAACGTAACCGATTTCGATGCCATTTGGGCATAAAGCAGGGCTGCCGCCCAGCAAAAAATATTTGCTAATGCGACAGCCCCTTTTTCGCATGTTCGAGCCCTGCCGGGCTCGAACGGTTCGAATGTCTACGTTCCACTCCGGTCGTCGCAGTCGAACGTCCCCCGGATGTTCGACTGCACTGGCTTTGCATTGTTCATCAGGATTGCCAATTCCGGCCCAGAGGAGGTCGTAAGGCGAATCCACAATAACAGCGGCATTGGTGAAAGTATCTATTCCGACATAATTAAATCAATGAGTGAATTAATGTGAACTTGCATCACATTAAGGCATGGAACTGATAAATCAATTCCTTTGAAAATCAAGGGGAGTTCTGTGCATCCAAGTATGATTGTGTCAACGTTCTCATCTTGAATGATTCGTTCTGCAATTGTTCGAAAGTTGTTTTGAGTATCAGATACAACTTTTCCAAGTTCCAGTTCTGTTTCAATTTTTCTACCAATATACTCTTTCTCTGCCGCATCCGGTGTAATGACTTCGATACCTTTAGATTCGAAAGATTGCTGAAAAAAGGTTCCGTTCATGGTTGGAAGAGTTCCTAACAGGCAAACTTTTCTGTAGCTGTGTGCTTTGGCAAATTCACTTGCGGTATCTACCATACTAACAAGCGGTACAGGAGATACTTTCGATAATGCATCAAAAACAATATGTGTTGTGATTCCGGTTAGAGCAGCGTATTGTACTCCTGCTGCAGAAAGTTGATTGATACCGTTGAGAAGATAATCTGTCAACCCATCATAATCCTGATTTTTGCATAAATTGAGTACGTCAAATACATTAAGACTTTCTATGGTGATATTGGGAAAGAAATTTTGACCACTTTTTTTCTGTACGCCATATTCTATGCTGCGATAATATTCAATGGTGGATTCTGGCCCTATTCCACCAATTAATCCTAACTTTTTCATTAATTTTACCTCTGAGTTTAGGAAAGTCTGCAAATATGTTCGTCTTCATGAATGCCTTGTGCAAAGCTTCTAATGACTTTCCTGACGGAATGGCATGTAGATATTCCACGGTACATTTATAAGAGTATAGTCTGTTTTTTAAATTCCTGTCCGATCTTATTCTGTTCTTTCATGCATGCAATAAATTTCTCACGGGTCACATCTTGCGGGCGGTACTGCCATTCGGTGGAAGTAAGAATTCTATCTGCTATGAGATCAAATTCATCTTCAGTGATATCGATATCATCGAAGCATACCGGAAGACCGATACTGGCATTGAATTTCATGATCGTATCACGGAGAGCGTTCGCGCCTTCATAGGTGAGCAGACAGAGAACACCGAGGGATACGACTTCGCCGTGCAGGTGTTCGTGACCATGACGCGTGATCGTGGAGCCGTTATAGACACAGTGCGCGAGGGAGGAATTGTAGTAATAATCCGGAATGTGAGTCGTCATATTGGAAACGATACCGGTGGAGACGATGATATCCAAAGTGATCTGCATGAGGGCATCGCTGACTTTGTGTGCTTTTAAGGATGCGAGTGCCTCTTTTCCATAATCGAGGAGCGGCTGTGTGCAGACTTTGCTGAGTTGGACCCCCATTAACGGAGTATGGCTTAAGTGCTTACCTTTGCTGGAAAAAACAGCCTCACATTCTTTGGAGAGTGCGTCGCCGATTCCGGCCCAGAGGAGGTCGTAAGGAGAATCCGCAATCACGGCGGTATTGATGAAGGTATGATCAGCAAGCTTCGGATAATAATATTCCCGGAAGGTGCCGTTGGCGTTGTAGATGACACAGATAGCAGTCACGGCTGCGCAGTTGCTGGCAACGGTCGGGAAGGTAAATAACGGTTTGTCAAGTTCATTTGCTACATATTTTGCGGTATCGCAGGCTCTTCCTCCACCGACACCGAAGATGATGTCTGCGTCGCGGACAGTCGGGTTCGCGATCAATGCGTTGCCGTTCTCGTAGCTGGAATCACCGCCGTACCAGATGAAATCCGTGATCTCAAGATCGGAGCCCTTGATGCCTTCCAGGAGCGCATCTTTTGATTTTGCCATAGCGGTTTTACCGCCGATCACGACTGCCTTTTTTCCATAGTTTCTTGCGACATATGGAAGTTCCTTGTAACAATCTTCACCGATGGAGTAATTAGGAAGATATACACTGTAACTCATTTGCTTCTGCCTTTCTTATTGTGAGCTGACAAATGTCCGGAATAGACAATATCTGTCAGGTTGTGGGGTAACTGTTTGAGGATAGGGTAAACTGTCCAGAAGCGTCACGGTTGATAGTAAAGATTTGTCGTAACTGTTCATTACTCTCACTGTTACGCGCAAAAATCCATTCCAAATCGGCTGTGCCGATAGGATTTTTGCCATATAGTCTAAGTTTTCTTACGGTCAGCGCAGTAAATGCGCAGACCTACTGAACAGTTACGATTTGTCATCAAAATGGATAACATATCAATATTATAGGCGTTTGAAAAAATAATTCAAGATGTTCTTAATTTATGTCCTTTAAATTTTCCTGCCCTTGCGCATCACATCGTGTTGCTTCAGAAAATCAATGCATGTATGATCATAATTATGAACGAGAAATAAGTTCACAATTAATTCACAAAATTTTAGCACTCGCCTATTGACAGTGCTAATAATATGTGTTATAGTACATACAGAACAAAGGAAGAGAGAAAGAAATCAAAGGGAAGCAAAAAATCCCGGAGATTTTCAGAATCTCCCAGAACAATAGATTTCAGATATTCTGATTGGAGGAATGATTTATGTATATGCCGAGTATTTTTGGAGAGAGTTTATTTGATGATATGTTCCCGTTTGATGACAGTTTCTTTGCACCGTCAAAGAAGAATCCGCTCTATGGTAAGAACGCTTCCAGAGTCATGAAAACCGATATCAAGGAAACCGAAGGTTCCTATGAACTGGACATTGATCTTCCGGGATTCAAGAAAGATGAGATCTCCGCAGAACTGAAAGATGGTTATCTGACCGTCAGCGCTGCGAAGGGTCTTGATAAGGACGAGGAAGACAAGAAAGGTCACTACATCCGTCAGGAGCGTTACTCCGGAGCGATGAGCAGAACCTTCTATGTTGGTGAAGATGTAAAGCAGGAAGATATCAAAGCTAAATTTGAAAATGGTATCTTAAGCCTGTCTGTTCCGAAACCGGTTGAGCAGAAGAAGGTTGAAACTTCTAAGCATATTGCAATCGAAGGTTAAGGAAGTGCTGTAGACAGTGAAAGCTGTCTGCGGTGTATGGTATCAATGAAAATAACCTGTAGCTGAAAATGACCGTTGCCTTTGCAGAGAAATCTGTGGGCAGCGGTCCTTTTTTGTGTAACAGGAAATTCATAGGAATTCTCTGTTACATAAAAAGGCACTGACATGCCAAAGATGAGCACTCGCGCGAAGATGCAGATTGTCGCAAGCGACCGCGCGAGGCGCGAGAATGTGCTAAGACACATTCTTTTATATAAAAGGTATAACTGTACGTTATTGGTTTATATATCCATTTATGATAGAATGGTAATAGATAAAAAGCTGGCATTTATGAGCGGCGTGAGCTATGGTGCTGTAAAAAGATTTGAATTGAGGAACGGAAAGTGTCAGGGAAGAGAGAAGTAAACGGGGTTTTTATGATTCCATTCGGACTGGTGGCAGGATTTGCAGACGGGCAGGAGATTCGGATCACGGAGATTGCGGAACATGGATTTTGTTTTCGGACATTGGATGAGATCCGCGAAGTGAAGAGATTCCGGATCTGTTTTTATGATGGGTTCAACGGGATGAAGACGGGAGACCAGGAGAAGAAAAGCAGGGATCCGTATACGGAAGTTGAGATCCATTCTTTTGAGATGGAAGTGCGTGTGGAAGATGGACTGGGAATTCCGGTATATGTGTATTCGGTATTTGTGGAGCAGGAGAAATACCGGGAATGCGCCGGAAGCCTGATCCTTTGGTATGACAGATTTGTGCGGCTGAAGCTGGAGTGCGAGGACGGGGAGCTTGCAATGGCGCTTACCGGGTATCCGGCCAAAAAGGATGAACAGTTTGCGGAGAATTTCATCGAACAGAAAAAAGAGTGGTTCGGTGAAGGAGAAGACAGGGCGAGGCAGGAAAAGCGGAATACAGGAAGCTATTGCTGCGGTGATTTTACGGAATCCAAAAGGAATGACTTTGAAGATAGAATGACAGTAGAAAAGCGAATAGAAAATCAGTCGGGTATAAGGGAAAATTGCATCGTAGCAGGAGATTTTGAACTCAAAGAATACAAAGAACATAAAGAATACAAAGAATATAAAGAGCAGGAACGGAAGAATACCGAAGTTGCTGTGGAATTGGACCGTCCTGAGCTTTATGAGCGATATTTATCCATGAAATTCCGCGATTTTATGGACTGGTACTGGAATGTGAATGGGGCTAAAGAGCTGGGAAAACGAATGCCGGTTCCAGAGCGGATTTATGTGGGAAATGCCTTCTGCCATCTGCTGTTTCCTGAAAAACGGCAGTTGTTTGAGATCCTTAAAAAGGCAGAGTCGGAAGGTCTGTCTGTGACAGTTACATTTTCATATCTGCGGGAATTTATGCTAAAACCGGTGGAAAACCTGTTGGACGAGCTGAAGGAGTGGTGCAGAAACCGGGAGACATTTCTGGAGATTGCGGCAAACGACTGGGGCCTGCTGGAGCTTTTGAGAGAGCGGAAGGAATGGAAGGAAGAAAAAGAAGCTCTTGTGCCCTGTATGGGGACCCTGTTAAATAAAAGAAAAAAGGATCCACGGATGGGATACAAGCAGGGAGAGACAGGATATTTCCGGGAGAACAGCCTGAATGCGGAATTTTACCGGACGTATCTGAGAGACACGTTCGGGATCCGGCGGTACGAGTGGGAGTCCTGCGGATACAGGCAGGAATTTCCGGAAGGAAAGAACAGCATCCATGTTCCGTTTTATCAGACGAGTACCTCCCAGTATTGTACACTGTATGCTGCGTGTAAAAATGGAGAACGTGGAAAGCAGGAACTGCCGGAATCGTGTCCGGGATATTGCAGGGAGAAAGTCTTTCTGTATCCAAAGCATTTGAAGATGGTGGGGCGGTATAATTCGCTCTTTGCGCTGGATGAGAGTGCAGTTTCCGGAATGGCGGATACAGAAGGTTGGAAAGAGAAAAGAATTGATAGAATCGTAGTAAATTTACTGTAACTAATATGCAATTGAAAACAGCAGATAGTCAGAATTGTACTCGCGAAAAATCAAACGAAATGTGGCAGGTGCGAACTTTCAGAAGTTGAGAAGCTGAGTTTAAGGAGAAATACAATGAAGATCACGGCGGGACTTGGGTCCATCGATGAATATGTGCGGTACGTCGAGGCCGGGGCAGATGAGTTTTTCTGCGGATACGTACCTTATGAATGGAATAAAAAATACGGGACGGTTCTGCCGTTAAACCGTCGCGAGGTTCTTGGCATTAACGTGCAGATCGGGGCGGAGAGTGAGCTGAGGATTCTGGCGGCGCTGGTGAGAAAGTATGGGAAGCCGGTACATCTGACGTTTAATTCGCTTTATTATACGCCGGAGCAGTACCCGGAGATCGCGGATGTCCTTCGCCGGTGTATGGCGCTTGGATTCTCAAGCTTTATTATCGCGGATCCGGCATTGCTGATCTACCTGAAAAATAATGGGATTTGCTGTGAGATCCACTTGAGTGGGGAGACGGCAGAGGTAAACAGCCGGATGTCAGATGTATTTGACCGATTGGATGTAGACCAGCTTATCTTTCACAGGAAGAACAGCTTCGCGGACATGGAGTCAGTGATCCTGCATGAGAGGGAAAAGGGCAGCAGGGGCGTATGTGAATTTGAGGCATTTGCGTTAAACGAGCTCTGCCAGTTTTCGGGGGCGTTCTGCAATTCCCTGCACTGCGACGAGATGGGACACCTGTGCCGGGTACCGTATCAGATAGGAAAAGTTAAAGGAAATAGAGAGAAAAAAGAAGAATGCTTAGAAACAGAGAAGCTGATCTCACGGACGGAGAGCTCAGAGAATGATGTGAATGACGAGCAGAGCACAGATAAACCGAACGAAGATGATGAGGAACGGATGTATGATCCCGATGGCTATCTCTGCGGTGCGACAGGTTGTGGGCTCTGCGCCCTGTATCGGCTGCAAAAGGCCGGAATCACCCATTTGAAGCTTGTGGGGCGCGGAAATTATGTGGATTTTATGGAAAAGGATATCCGGAACCTGAAGACAGCTCTGGATATCCTTGAGCATGTGGATACGGAAGAGGAATATATCAGGAACATGAAACGAACGTTGTTTCCGTATGGATGCAGTGGACTGTGTTATTATAGAGAAACGGAATCAGTTGCCGGGAAGACAATTTAAATACGGTGTGCAGGAAACCGGATTGGAAGCATATTAACACTCGATGGCTACCTTGATCACACCATCCATCTTATTCTCAAAGAGTGTGTAAGCTTCTTCGATCCTGTCTAATGGATATGTGTGTGTGATAAGCGGTTCTGTATTCAGTTTGCCCTCTGCGATCAGCCGCAGTGTTTCCTCACAATTGCAGCCGTCTACACCGCCGGTCTTGAAGGTGAGGTTCTTTCCGTACATATCCGGCAGCGGCAGTGTCTGAGCCTTGTCATAAAGAGCAACGATCGTCACGATTGCATTTGGTCTTGCACATTCCCATGCAAGGCGAAACGTGGATTCGGCTCCTGCAACTTCGAGAACGACATCTGCTCCGCCATGGTCACTGTTGGCACGGACATAATCTGCACAAGCTTCGGGTAATACGGTAAGGATTTCCGGATAGTGCTCATGGATAAAGCGGATTCGGCCTTCGTCTTTTTCACAGACGATGATACGTTTCGGCTTCTTCAGCATGACACAGAGCAGCGTACAGATGCCCGTAGGTCCGGCTCCGATGATCAATACCGTATCCTTCTCTTTGATCTCAGAAATACGAGCTGCCCAGAAACCGGTGGCAAGAACATCTCCGACCAGCAAAGCCTGACGGTCTGTAACATGATCCGGGATTTTATTTAATCCCTGATCTGCAAACGGTACGCGAACATATTCTGCCTGTCCGCCATCGATCCGGCATCCGAGAGCCCAGCCGCCATTCTGATCGGTACAGTTGTTTACATAACCATGCCTGCAGAAAAAACATTCCCCGCAGAAGGTTTCCACGTTTACCGTGACTCTGTCACCGGGCTTCACATTTGTTACGGCGCTGCCGACATCTTCAACGATACCGACCATTTCATGTCCGACGGTTATACCCGGCACAGCACGGGGGACGCTTCCATGTTTAATGTGCAGGTCACTTGAGCAGATGCTGGCAAGCGTTACCTTTACAATGGCATCCCGTTCATCCATAAGAACAGGCTTCGGTTTTTCCATTAATTTAAATTTTCCCTTGGAAACATAAGTATACGTCTGCATTTTTTTCCATCACTTTCTTTTTTTATTGATCTGTTGTAACTGTTCAGCAGGTCTGCGCACTCGCTGCGCTGACCGTAATAAAACACAGGCTTGAAGGAAAAAATCCCATCGGCGAAGATGATTTGGAATGGCTTTTTTCATGTGGATCGCGGATGTCTGCTTTCCGGCAGTGTAGATATATTATAACACGAATATGCACGGATAGATACAAAATTCCCTTTCCGGATTCGGAATAATACAATATGGTTATAGAATGAAGGAAACCCAAAGAAAGCCACAGGTGATCGGATAAGGTGTGTCAAAGACCCGAGAATAGATCGTGTTACATTTTTATTGATTTGTTTATTGACTGATGGTAAAATAATAATAGATAATATATTATATATTTTGAATATAATCATATGATAATAGATAAAATATTATCTAATAAAAGTATAAAAAACGGAATCGAAAGTGGGAAAGATTATGGAAGGTTTTATATGGGAGACAGCGGAAGAACTGGATCTGAAGTTGGCGCAGAGGGTTCGCAATATTAGAAAACGGCGTTCAATCTCGCAGGAGAAGCTGGCGTCGATGAGCGGTGTGAGTTATGGTTCTGTTAAAAGATTCGAGTCTACCGGTCAGATATCCTTGTTGTCTCTGACGAAAATCGCAATGGCACTGGATATTGCGGATGAACTCAGGAATATTTTTTCGCAGGTACCATACAGAGACATAAAGGAGGTCATAAATGAAACAAGATAATGCGCTGCAGGTGTATTATGATGAAAAACTTGTGGGGACATTGGCCATGACAGCAAATCGAAAAGCAGCATTTCAGTACAGCGATGAATGGCTGGAACATGGATTTTCGATCAGCCCATTCTCGCTGCCATTAAAAAAGCAGGTGTTTGTGCCCACAAAGGATTATTTTGGAGGCCTTTATGGCGTGTTTGCGGACAGTCTTCCGGATAATTGGGGAAGATTGCTGCTAAATCGTCTGCTTCGCGAGCATAAACAGGATCCGGATAAACTGACGGTTTTAGACCGACTGGCAATCGTTGGAAAATCAGGAATGGGTGCGTTGACGTACTATCCGGAAAGAAAATTTCCAGAGCAGCAGGATAATCCTGACCTGGATGAACTGGCGCGGGAGTGTCAGAAAATATTGAACACAGAATATACAGACAAACTTGACGAATTGTACCGTCTTGGAGGAACGAGCGGAGGAGCAAGGCCGAAGATCATGACTTCGATCGGAAATGAAGAGTGGATCATAAAATTTCCGGCCCATGTAGATGGAAAAGATGCGGGAAAAATGGAGTATGATTATTCATGTTGTGCCCGGAAATGTGAAATTACGATGAGTGAGACAAAGTTGTTCCCATCTGGAATCTGTAAAGGCTATTTTGGAACCAGGCGGTTTGACAGAGTCCCTGATCAAAATGGAATAAAGCGAGTCCATATGCTGACAGCTGCAGCGCTTCTCGAACTGGACTTTGAACAGCCGAGTCTTGATTACCACAGTCTGATGAAACTTACGAAGATATTGACGAAGGATCATTATGCGGATGTGGAAAGTATGTTTCGAAGAATGTGTTTTAATGTTTTTGCGCATAACAGAGATGACCACTCAAAAAATTTCACCTATTTGTATGATGAAGAAAAAGATCAGTGGAGACTGAGCCCTGCATACGATCTTACTTATAGCAATACGTACTATGGGGAACACACAACGACCGTTGACGGAAATGGAAAAGATCCGGGAAGAAAAGAATTATTAGCTGTTGGCACTACGGCTGGAATGAAGAAGAACCGGTGTATAGAAATTATTGATGAGATCGAGAAGTGTGTGGGAGAGATGCTTGGCGACTACCTATAGAATGCGTTCTACTATGAGCCTGAAAAGTTACAATGTTTCAATGAAATACACAATTAATTCACAAAAAAATTAGCACTCACCTCTTGACAGTGCTAATAATATGTGTTATATTACATGCAGAACAAAGGAAGAGCGAAAAAATCAAAGGATCTCAAGGAGTTCCCAAGATTGGAAAATCTTCTGAAGTTCTTTCAGATAGATGACAAACAAGAAAACAGAAATTCTGATTGGAGGAATGATTTATGTATATGCCGAGTATTTTTGGAGAAAGTTTATTTGATAATATGTTCCCGTTTGATGAAAAGTTCTTTACAGAAAAGAAGGATCCGCTGTATGGTAAGAATGTATCCAGACTGATGAAGACAGATGTCAGAGAGACAGAAAAGACGTATGAGCTTGATATCGATCTTCCGGGATTTAAGAAAGATGAGATCCAGATTGAACTGAAGGATGGTTATCTGACCGTCAGTGCCGAGAAAGGTCTTGATAAGGACGAGGAAGATAAGAAAGGCAAATACATCCGCAAGGAACGTTATGCAGGTGCTCTGAGCAGAACCTTCTATCTTGGCGAGGAGATCCGGGAAGAGGAGATTAAGGCAAAATTCGAAAACGGTATCCTGAGCGTATCAATTCCGAAAGAGGAAGAGAAGAAGGTTGAAGGTCCGAAGCACATTTCCATCGAAGGGTGATCTGACAGCCCCGAGCGGTAACGATACAGAAACGCATGCGAAGCTGCCACGTATCTGAAAGATTAAACCGCCCGGCGGATGAAAATTTCGCTGGGCGGTATTACTGACAACAAACACAACAAGTACTTCAGAATTGAAGGGAGGCTTGCGATCATGAATATCAGCAAATTTACACAGAAATCAGTGGAAGCAGTCCAGAACTGCGAGAAGCTGGCTTATGAATATGGAAATCAGCAGATCGACCAGGAACATCTCCTGGTGAGTCTGTTAAAGTTAGATGACAGCCTGATCTTAAAGCTGATCACGAAAATGGGAATCTCCGGTGAGCAGTTTACGGATGAGGCGGAAGCAGCACTTAAGAAGCTGCCGAAGGTATCCGGAGGCGGACAGGTCTATCTCACACAGGATCTCAATAAAGTCCTGATCGATGCCGAGGACGAGGCAAAGGCGATGGGGGACGAATATGTTTCCGTTGAGCATTTGTTCTTATGCCTGTTAAAGCAGCCGAATAAGACCATGAAGGAACTGTTCCGCACCTACGGGATCGACCGGAATAAATTTTTACAGGCATTGTCCACGGTTCGCGGCAACCAGAGAGTTACCAGTGATAATCCGGAGGCAACCTACGATACCTTAAATAAGTATGGTTCCGATCTTGTAGAAAAGGCAAGAGACCAGAAGATGGACCCGGTGATCGGCCGTGACGCCGAGATCCGGAACGTGATCCGGATCCTTTCCAGAAAAACGAAAAATAACCCGGTTCTGATCGGTGAACCCGGTGTTGGTAAGACCGCCGTTGTGGAAGGGCTTGCACAGCGTATCGTCCGCGGCGATGTGCCGGAGGGATTAAAGGATAAGAAATTATTCTCCCTAGACATGGGCGCACTCGTTGCAGGTGCAAAGTACCGTGGTGAGTTTGAGGAACGTCTAAAAGCCGTTCTCGATGAGGTGAGAAAGAGCGAGGGACAGATCATTTTGTTCATCGATGAGCTTCATACCATCGTCGGAGCCGGAAAGACGGAAGGCTCTATGGATGCCGGCAATATGTTAAAGCCGATGCTTGCCCGTGGTGAGTTGCACTGTATCGGTGCGACAACTCTGGACGAGTACCGGAAATATATTGAGAAGGACCCGGCTCTGGAACGTCGTTTCCAGCCGGTTATGGTTGATGAGCCGACGGTCGAGGATACGATTTCGATCCTTCGTGGACTGAAGGACCGTTATGAGGTCTATCACGGCGTAAAGATCACCGATTCTGCGCTTGTAGCAGCGGCAACTCTTTCCAACCGTTATATCAGCGACCGTTTCCTTCCGGATAAGGCCATTGACCTCGTGGATGAAGCGTGTGCAATGATCAAGACGGAACTCGATTCCATGCCGACGGAGCTGGATGAACTCTCAAGAAAGATCATGCAGCTTGAGATAGAGGAGGCAGCTCTCAAGAAAGAAACAGACCATTTAAGTCAGGAACGTCTTGCGGATCTTCAGAAGGAACTTGCGGAGCTCCATGACCAGTTCGCGACTCAGAAAGCTCAGTGGCAGAATGAGAAGGCGACGGTTGATAAGCTTTCCTCCATCCGTGAGGAGATCGAGGCAGTCCATCGTCAGATTCAGGATGCACAGCAGAAATATGATCTGAATAAGGCAGCAGAGCTCCAGTACGGCAAGCTTCCGCAGCTTGAAAAAGAGTTGAAGGAAGAGGAGGAGAAGGTAAAGAACGCAGATCTGAGTCTTGTCCATGAAAGCGTTACCGAAGATGAGATCGCAAGGATCATCTCCCGCTGGACCGGTATCCCGGTTGCAAAACTCACGGAGAGCGAGAGAAATAAGACCCTTCATCTGGACGATGAGCTTCACAAACGTGTTGTCGGTCAGGATGAGGCAGTCGAGAAGGTTACAGACGCGATCATCCGTTCCAAGGCCGGGATCAAGGACCCGACAAAACCGATCGGTTCCTTCCTGTTCCTCGGACCTACCGGTGTCGGCAAGACAGAGCTTGCAAAGACGCTTGCGGCAAGTCTGTTTGATGATGAGAACAACATGGTCCGGATCGATATGAGTGAATACATGGAGAAATACTCCGTATCACGCCTGATCGGAGCGCCGCCAGGATATGTCGGATACGATGAGGGTGGTCAGCTCACAGAGGCAGTCCGCAGAAAACCGTATTGTGTCGTTTTGTTCGATGAGATCGAGAAGGCACATCCGGATGTATTCAATGTTCTGCTTCAGGTCCTCGATGACGGACGTATCACAGATTCCATGGGTAAGACCGTGGATTTCAAGAACACGATCATTATCCTGACCTCCAATATCGGTTCCCAGTACCTGCTCGACGGTATCGACGAGAACGGTGATATTAAGCCGGAGGCAAAGGCAGAGGTTATGAACGATCTGCGTGCCCACTTCCGTCCGGAGTTCCTGAATCGTCTTGATGAGACGATCCTCTTCAAGCCGCTTACAAAGAACAACATCGGAAGCATCATTGATCTGCTTGTTGCCGATATCAACAAGCGTCTGGCGGATAAAGAGCTTGTGGTTGCACTTTCCGATTCTGCAAAGCAGTTTATCGTGGACAACGGTTATGATCCGGTATACGGCGCAAGACCGCTTAAGAGATATCTGCAGAAGAACGTGGAGACTCTGGCAGCCCGCCTGATCCTGTCGGATGGTGTCCATACCGGAGATACGATCAAGATCGACGTGGTCGACGGAAAACTCAACGCGTCTGCGGAGAGAGGAACAAAAGAATAATCAGAAAACCGGATTCCGGGTAGGTGCTTTGAAGGCAGCCTGGGATCCGGATAAAAGAAAACTTCATCCTTGGAGTTGTTCAGACCGGTATCACAGCCTGAAAAGCTTCCGAAGATGAAGTTTTTTTGCTCTATAGGAAAGAGTACGTTACATTAAAGCGTGAAAGCAGTGATTCCTATAGAGCAAAAAATCCCTCCGGGGGGATCGCACTGCGGCGGAATGGAATGATGTCGCTAACGCGACCCGCCGCAGGCGGAGAATCCTGCAAAGCAGGATTCTGTTTTATGCGACAGAAATGATTTTTTAGTGTGTTTCTCCTCCAATCACTTTGATATCCTGCTCATATTCAACAGCGGCCTTCACCGCCGCCTCCAATGCAGCCGTAATATCCGCAATGGCCATAGACGGGGTCGCCGGTTTATTGACAACCTGAGAAACAGCATACGGAATGTGGATAAAGCCACCGCGTACATTTGGAAATTCCTTTTGGATATAGTATAAAATTCCATACATGACATGGTTGCAGATATAGGTTCCTGCGGTGTTGGAGAGGGTAGAAGGATAACCGGCGTTCCTGATCTCCTGAACCATCGCCTTCACCGGAAGATTGGAGAAATAGGCAGCATCTCCGTCTGCAAAGATCGGCTCATCGATGGGCTGGTTTCCTTCGTTATCCGGGATTCTTGCATCTGTTACATTGATCGCAACACGCTCCGGAGTCACGCCGAACCGTCCGCCGGCCTGACCGATGCTGATGACGATATCCGGGTGGAGCTCCTGCATTTTTTCATGGACTTTCGCAATGGATTTAGCGACTACGGTCGGGATCTGCAGCTTTGTGATCGTTGCCCCGGCGATCTCGTCTTTCATGGCTTTTACGGCTTCCCATGCCGGATTGATCGGTTCTCCGCCGAAGGGGTCGAACCCGGTGATCAGTACGTTCATGTAAATTCCTCACTTTCTTTAAAGCCGCCTCTGCAACGCGGGGGATTTTCAGTCCGGAAAATCCACGCCGTGATATTAACGGCATATTTTCTCAGGAGACTTATTTGACAAACAGAGTCTCCGACGTTATGATAGATAAGGATATTATACAGGAAAATAAAAGAATTCGCAAACGCAATTCCTGTACACGGACAGGGATTTTCTAATGTAACAGGAAATTCCGAGGAATTTCCTGTTACATAAAAAGGCACTGACGTGCCAAAGATGCGCACTCGCGCGAAGATGTAGACTGTCGCAAGCGACCGCGCGAGGCGCGAGAATGTGCCAAGGCACATTCTTTTATATTGAAAATCCCGTACGATACAGAGACGCAAAAACAGATAGAAAAGAGGAAAAATTATGTTTCGCAGAATCGGAAAAAATGATCCATGCTGGTGTGAAAGTGGAAAACCATATTGTGAGTGTCATATGACATTTGACCAGAAGATCAGTCGCGCCCGCTTCGCAGGCCACGAGGTTCCGTCCCACAAGATCATCAAGACACCGGCACAGATCGAGGGGATCCGTGAGAGCGGAAAACTGAATGTAGCAGTCCTTGACTATGTGGCGGAGCACATCAAGGCGGGAATCACCACAGAGGAGATCGATCAGTGGGTATACGACTTTACGACAAAACACGGCGGGATTCCTGCACCGTTAAATTATGAGGGATTCCCAAAGAGCGTGTGCACCTCCATCAATGATCAGGTATGCCACGGAATCCCGTCCAAGGATGTTGTCTTAAAAGACGGTGATATCATCAACGTGGATGTCTCCACGATCCTTCACGGATATTTCTCTGATTCGTCCAGAATGTTCCTCATCGGCAATGTGGACCCGGAGAAGGAAAAACTTGTCCGCGTCACGAACGAAGCTGTGGAAAAGGGTCTCGAGCAGGTAAAACCGTGGGGATTCTTAGGAGATATGGGTCAGGCTGTCCATGACTATGCGAAGCAGAACGGTTACACTGTTGTCGAGGAAGTCGGCGGTCATGGTGTCGGTCTTGAGTTCCATGAGGATCCGTTTGTAAGCTATGTGACAAGACGGGGCGAGGAGATGCTTATGGCACCGGGGATGATCTTTACCATCGAGCCGATGATCAACATGGGCCGCCCGGATATCTTTGTGGATGACAGCAACGGCTGGACGATCTATACCGATGACAGGCTTCCGTCCGCCCAGAGGGAGATCATGGTACTCGTGACAGAGACCGGACATGAGGTCCTTGCGTGGTAGAAAAAACGAGAGAAAAATCCAATAGAAAACAGGGAAATTCCTTGAAAAGTATCTGAAAATTCGGTATAATATAGTTAAATAACAGTAAACGTGAGATTTGAATAAGGAGGATCGTGTATGGAGTTAAAGTATAACAAAATTCAGACGACCGGTACAGATACCCCGTTAAAAATCGTAAAGGGACATTTTGCAACGAATCATGCCCACACGAATTACTATTTTGACCTGACGACGGTAAAGAGCCGTCTGAGTGAGGCTGGAGGAATTGCCCAGGCACTCGTGCATATGTATCTGTACGATATGATCGTTGATACGATCGTATGCATGGAAGGGACCGAGGTGATCGGAACCCTTCTTGCGCAGGAGCTGACAAAAGGCGGTTTCATGTCGAAGAACGCCCACAAGACGATCTACGTTATCAAACCGGAGTTCAACAGCAACAGCCAGATCGTGTTCAAGGACAATTACCGCGCAATGATCAATGGAAAGAATGTGCTGATCCTCACCGCGACCGTGACAACAGGTCTGACGATCAACAAGGCGATCGAGGGTGTCCAGTACTATGGAGGAATTATTCAGGGGATCTCCGCAGTATTCAGCGCACTTGAGAATGTCAACGGAATTCCGATCAAGTCGGTATTCGGATTAAAAGATGTTCCGGATTACCAGTACAGCGATTACAGAAACTGCCCATTATGTAGGGAAGGAAAGAAACTGGATGCGCTGATCAATCCGTATGGATATTCAAAACTGTAAAAAAATGATCTGAAATAGGACCGGCTCTGCAGGCCGGGGAAATCCCAGTGCCTGCAGAGCTTTTTCTTTTAACAGGGAACTCCGATGAATTCCCAGTTAAACAAAAAGGCACTGACGAGCCAGCGATGTTACATAACTCTGGTTCATACAAGCTATAAAAAGAAACTACTTGCAATTTCTGACAAAGTGCTTATAATAAAACATAGCAACATTGCTGAAGGGCAACTGGAAAGGAGACGCAAAGATATGACGAATCTTATTCTACTCGCAGTCGTGATTCGAATTATCGTCAGCATTATCGTCGTGGACGGGAATGCTTATTTGCGTTATACTGAATCTGGGATTGCCTGATAGAAACTTGAAAGAACAAGTTACGAAAGAAAGCAAAGCCTTACAGTGTAACGCTGTAAGGTTTTTTTATACCTGAATTTTAATACGGACATTTGTCCGTGCCAGAAAAGAAAAAGGCGGGAATGTCTGACAGAGCCGGACATTCCTGTGAGAAATAAGATGAGGGGAAAACAGCTATGAAAATGAACGGAGCGCGGATCCTGGTGGAAGAGCTGATCCATCAGGGCGTCAGAGTGATCTTCGGATATCCGGGGGGAGCAGTGCTTGATATCTACAATGAACTCTATCTTGCGTCTGACCGCATCGGACATGTCTTAACGGCCCACGAGCAGGGAGCTGCCCATGCCGCTGACGGATATGCGAGAGCAAGCGGAAAGACCGGCGTGGTACTCGCTACAAGCGGACCGGGCGCGACAAACTTGGTAACGGGAATTGCGAACGCCTACCTTGATTCCGTACCGATGGTCGCGATCACCGGAAATGTCGCGGTGAACAGCCTTGGTAAGGATTCCTTCCAGGAGGTCGATATCGTCGGGATCACGCAGCCGGTGGTCAAACACAACTTTATGGTCCGTGACATAAAGGACCTCCAGAGAACGATCATCGAGGCATTTGAGATCGCAAATTCCGGAAGAAAAGGACCGGTCCTCATCGATATCCCGAAGAACGTCCAGTCCGCAGAATATGAATACGTGGAGGACTTAAAGGTCCCGAGCGTTGTGAAAAAACCGAGAAAATCCGAGTGCGGAAATATCGACGAAGTCGTAGAGATGATCAAAAAAGCGAAAAAGCCGTTTATCTATGCAGGCGGCGGTGTCGTTGCGGCGGGAGCACAGGATGAGGTCCTGGAGCTCTCAAAGAGAGTCGATGCGGCGATCGGACTTTCCATGATGGGGATCACATCCGTTCCGGCCTCCTACCCGTTAAACCTCGGAATGTGCGGAATGCACGGAAAATATCCGTCGATCAAGGCACAGTCCGAATGTGACCTGCTCCTTGCAGTCGGCGTAAGATTCTCCGACCGTGCAACGGGCGATTTAAACGAATATACAAAGAAATGCATGACGGTCCATATCGATATCGACCGTGCGGAGATCGGAAAGAACGTCAGCCCTGACGTGAGTCTCTGGGGAGATGTGAAGGAGATCCTCACAAAGATCCTGGAAGCACTCCCGGAGCATAAACATCCGGAATGGGTTGCAGAGCTGGAAGGTTACAAACACGAGATGATCCTCCCGGCGCCGAAACCTTACGGACCGGAAGCCATCATTGAAGAAGTCCACAAACACTGTACGGATGATACGGTCGTAGCGACCGATGTCGGACAGCATCAGATGTGGACGATGCAGTTCTATCCGTTTGAAAAGCCGCACACACTTCTTACTTCCGGCGGTCTCGGAACCATGGGATATGGCTTCGGAGCAGCCATCGGCGGATGTATCGCAGCGAGAGGCAGAAGAACCGTTCTCTTTACCGGAGACGGAAGCTTTGGAATGAACTTAAACGAGATGGCGACGGCGGTGAGCCAGGAGCTCCCGATCACGATCGTCGTTTTCGATAACGATGTCCTAGGAATGGTGAGACAGTGGCAGACGATCTTCTATGACTGCCATTATTCCCAGACCGTCCTTGACAGAAAGACAGATTTCCCGGCGCTCGCAAAGGCGTTCGGTGCAGACGGATATGCCGTTTACACGATGGAAGATCTGAAAAAAGCCCTGGATGCGGCAGACAAGTCCTCAGGACCAGTCCTGATCGACTGTCACATTGATATGGATGAGAAAGTCCTGCCGATGATCCCGCCGG
>OHAM01001031.1_pt1 | contig 18551 bp, 10 predicted proteins | sample 1577161 | NCBI WGS metagenome assembly OHAM01 (sample SAMEA3541583, study PRJEB24748) | human gut metagenome | biome: human gut; feature: human-associated habitat; material: faeces | place: China | collected 2012
CGCCTGCAGTATCAAGAGTACCTCTGATGATGTGGTATCTGGTACCCGGAAGGTCTTTAACACGACCACCACGGATCAGAACAACGGAGTGCTCCTGAAGGTTATGTCCCTCACCCGGGATATAGCTTGTTACTTCAATACCGTTGGAAAGACGTACTCTGGCAATCTTTCTAAGAGCGGAGTTCGGCTTCTTAGGAGTTGCAGTCTTAACAGCTGTGCATACACCTCTCTTCTGCGGAGCAGATGTATCTGTGGCTTTCTTATGAAGGGAATTGTATCCTTTCTGGAGTGCCGGAGCTGTGGATTTCTTTACAGCAGTCTCTCTACCTTTTCTTACTAACTGGTTAAATGTTGGCATTCTTTTCACCTCCTGTGATATTGACTGTTGGTTGCTGCTTTCAGCCTTTATGCGCACAAAAAACGGGACGTACCCGATGCACGCCCCATTATTATATACAGAGTTTTTCCGCATGTCAAGGTGAAACCTTAAATTTTCTTTGAAAATACGGCATTTTCCGGCCATGACACGCCTGGATGAGTTGTCTCATTTTTAACCTTTGTGATTTTTGCTGTTTTTGTCTGTTTTCCAAGCGGATTTTCCATCATTTTTATCTCTCGGGATCATCCGTTTTCTGCCCCATTCCACAGCCGCACATCCCGGGCATGCGCCTGTGTTGTCAGGTACCGCATCCATGGTCCAGTACCATGCTGCCGTTCACAGTATTTTCTTACTATTATTTTTCTCCCAGGCAGAACATGTCCACCGTCACATCTGCAAGGAGATTTCCTTTCTCATCTGTCACCTCACTCCGCACGATCGTGATCGTACGGCCACGGCGGACCAGGATCCCCTTCGCATGGACAGTCCCCTCCGATACGTTCCGGATAAAGTTCACATGTGCGCTCTGAGTCACATACTTCTTTCCATCTGCTCTCGCCGTCAGTCCCGTGACCACATCTGCGAGTGCATAGAGCATTCCGCCATGTACCATTCCCATCAGGTTTGTGACGCCATGTGTGATCTTCATGCTGATCTCGCTGCACTCCGGTGAGATCTTTTCGATCTTCATATTCGTATATTCCATAAAGGGATTATTTTTTACATATTCGTCCGGATCGATCCCGTACTGTATCTTTTCACTCATTTCTGCCTCCTGAAATTCTGTCATAACGTGCTGCGCAGTTTTCTGCTGTCATGAAACACGCATGTTCACCTGCTGTCTCCGACTGCATTTTATCATATGTAGTTCTTCCATGCAAGAACCGGAGAGGAGATCCGGCTGTGGATCTCCTCTCCGGGCATTCTCAAGCATCGACTGCCAGAAGACCTGCAGTCCGAAGGCTTGCCATCAGGGCATTCAGCTGAGCTACCACATCTTCCGTGCTCGTCGCGTCTGCGACCGGAGCTGCCGCTGTCACAGTTCCGGCTGGGCCTGTTGGACCGGTTGGGCCGGTTGGTCCCGTCGGACCTACTGCTCCGGTTGCCCCTGTTGGACCGGTCGCTCCCGCCGGACCCTGCGCTCCTGTCGCTCCTACCGGACCTGCCGGGCCTACTGCTCCAGTTGCTCCTGTTACTCCCACCGGGCCCTGCGCTCCTGCCTCTCCAGCCGGGCCTGCTGCTCCGGTTGCCCCTGTCGGTCCCGTCGGACCTACTGCTCCGGTCGCTCCTGTTGCTCCCACCGGGCCCTGTGCTCCCGTCTCTCCGGCCGGGCCTGTCGGACCCGTCGCTCCCACCGGACCCTGCGCTCCTGTCGCTCCCACCGGGCCCTGCACCCCTGTCGGACCAATCGGCCCCTGCGCACCGTCATATCCAGGAAATCCCTGCGGACCGGTCGGTCCCTGTGGCCCTACTGGCCCCATCGGCCCTACTGGCCCCATCGGCCCTGCTGGTCCCATTGGCCCCGGGCATCCCTGCGGACCTCTCGGCCCCATCGGACCTCTGCAGCAGCAGTTTCCACCCGGCCGTCCGCAGTTTCCGCCGCATCCCACGCCCTGGCCTCCATTTTCACAGCGATTTCGCTCCCCTATACAGCCGGCATCACGATAAGGATCATAATCCATATTTCTCATATCTGAATCTCCTTCTCCTTATTTTTCACGAATATTCCGTAACCGGATATCCGTTTACTATACTTTATGCTGCCCGTCCATATTCGTTCCTGCTCTCTTTATCGCTCCATCCGCGGTCTTGATCCTGCCGCAGCATTTTTATTTTCTCATTCCGATCCGCACAAAATATTCCCGGTTCTTTCTGCACGCCTCCGTTCCCGGATGGCATCGTTCCGCCAGCTCGTTATACCAGCACGCTTTTTTTCTCTCTCCCATCCGGTCATGACATACGCAAAGCTGGAGATACGGAATATACCCGCGGTATTCCGGCATGATAAATCCTTCCTCCCCGGACAATCTTCCCGCTTTCAGTGCCTGGCGGTACCAGAATTCCGCATCCGCATACCGCTTTCCGGAAAAGAACCACCATCCAAGATCACAGCAGAGTTCCGGTCCCGGAATTCCTTCCCGCAGACCCATGAGCAGAAAAGAAAGTGCCTCATCCCGCTTTCCCAGCTGATACATGCAAAATGCCCCGTGCCTGCACGCGTCTATCCGGTCGATGTGCCAGCCGTCGGACCTTTCCAGATAAGTCAAAAACACACCGGCCGCCTCTTTATATCGTTTATGGTAATACAGTTCCTTTCCATAATAATAGTGTTCACGCGCAGTCAGGCCCGCGATTTTTCCCTTCTCCCGTATCATCTTTTCAAAGATCCTGAGATTGCGGTCCTGATCTCCCGTCCCGATCTTCCGATGTTCGATCAGAATATCTTCCCGCACTGTTTTTCCAAACGGTTCGATCACCTCATGGATCCGCCCTTTCCATACCACTCTTTCGCATCTTCTCAGAAGACGTTCCCGATAAAAGAAAAATGACGGACTTCCGCTTCCGTCATATCCAACCGCATATTTCATCATCACCACGTCCGGTTTCTCCTGATCCAGACGCATTTTTAGTTTCATCAGTTTCTTTTGCTCTTCTTCCGTGATCACATCATCCGCATCCAGCCAGAAAAGATAGTCTCCCGTTCCTTTCAGAAACGCAAAATTCCTCGCCGCCGCGAAATCATCAATCCAGGGGAAATCATAGATCTGATCCGTAAACAATGACGCGATTTCCTTTGTTTTGTCGGTTGAACCGGTATCGACAATGATAATCTCATCCGCAAAATCTTTCACACAGGAAAGACATCTTCCAAGGACCTGTTCTTCATTGCGGACGATCATGCACAAGCTGACAGAAGCCATACATTCCCTCTGTTGTCCCTTTTTATCAATATATGAGATCCTGTAAAATCTGTCCGAATATTTCATATTTTATACCGGCAGCTCTCTTAAAGTTCTCTCATGTTGTGTGAATCCATTGTGTGAATCCATCTGCCCCCCGGCGCACCGTATATAAACAGGCGCTGCCTGGATCCATAAGGATTCAAAGGCAGCGCCCGTTTTCTCCGGCATTATTTCCGGCATTCACTCTTCATTTGTATTTATTGCAGGTTTGCCCCGTCTGCCGTCTATCTGCAGAGCCCAGACTGATGTACCGTTTTTACTCCTGCTCCTCACCTGTCAGATCCAGCAGATTCAGCTCCTCAAATCCGTCTGTGGACGGGAGTTCAAAAAGAACTTCCTTCCCCGGATTCTTGCAGTCCATGTTCATGTCGATCTTGTAGTTCATCACATCGACCTCAGATGTCTCCATATCTGTAATGTTCACTACAACACCCATGAAGATCTTCATGTTCTCGTAGTAGCCATCTTTGTTGATCGTCATCTCGCCGTTTGCCTCGTTGACCTTCATGTCCATGCCAACACCGAGAGTCGCATATGTCTCTGCTGTCGCACCGGTGATCGCCTGGATCACTTCATTGATCTTATCTTCGTTGATGCTGTAGGCAAGTTTCTTTGTATCGCCGTTCTGATACATTCTGAGACCTTTGATCACATCTGTACCCAGGTTCATATCGAGCTGGGTCGCCTGCTTTGCAGCATCTTCCAAAGACATCGGCTGCTTATATTTAATTCCCATCGTGTCCACATACATGTTGCCGCCCGTATAGAACATCTCGATCGGCACCTCTGTTCCCAGTGTATTGGATGTTCCGTCGCAAAGGAATTCGATGTTTCCGTCTTCCGTCTCCCTCATCTTGATGTTCATGTCCATAGTCATATCCAGAGTTTCATCAAGATAAGATGTTGTAATCCGGTAGTTCAAATCGATATTTTCGCTCTTGAGCATTTCATTTAACTGCTGCGCTTCCTCGTAAACTTCCAAGGCCTCCGGATCATTCTCTTCCACATCAGTCGGAACCGACTTCACCTGGGTGACACCGTTTACGCTCCACGCGCCATTCTTGTCGATCTCATAACCGTCCGCACGACCGTAATCAGTCATCGCATATCCGGTATTTCCGAAATAATAGCACTGTGCCCAGCCGTCATGATCACCATCCAGCCAGTACCAGCCGTTTCTACAGTAGGAACCGTCATCATTCTGGTATTTCCAGCCGTTCATGTCTTCCTGCCACTCACCCGCAAATGCAGGGAACGAGAGTGCCATTGCAAGCGGCATCGCAGCTGTCAGGATCATTTTCCACTTTTTCATAAGAGAGACCTCCTTGTTTTTACCGTCCGGACGCCTTTCCGGCGCAGGACTTTTTTCGCCTGTATCTTCAGGCAGCATCTATTATCAATATAACAGGTTCCGCTCTCTTCCGCAATTCATTTGTCTGTCGGATTTATTTTTTTCCGTAATTCTTCAGGATTCTGTTATCATTTCTTTCCTATTCCGTATACGACTGCTCCGCCTGGATCACCGCATAATAGTTGCTCCACTTCTCTGTGATCAGCTTCGCGATCCCTTTCTTTACTTCCTCGTTTGTCTTTCCATATTGGAACGGAACGACTGCGTCGAAGATCAGGTTCGTGTGGGTTGGTCCCTGCACCATCCGGAAATCGTGGATCGTGACGCCCGGGAAGTTTTCCCGGATCATCTCCACGATCTCTTTTTTTGTCTCGTTGATCTTCTCGTCATTGACAACGATCGGGTCCATATGGATCACAGCTTCACAGCCGAGTTTTCTCTTTAATTCTTTCTCGATCCTGTCGATCACATCGTGGATCTCAAAAATATCGCTGTCACCGGATACTTCTCCGTGTAGGGAGATCATGCGTCTTCCCGGGCCGTAGTCATGTACCACAAGATCATGGATCCCAAGGATCTCCGGATGTGCGAGCACGATGGACTCAATCTCATCGACAAATTCTTTTGACGGTGCCTCTCCGAGGAGTGGATTTAAAGTATCCTTCGCAGCGCCATATCCCGCGTAGAGAACAAAGCATGCAACCAGACATCCGCACCATCCGTCCACGTTGACTCCCGTCGCATACGCGATCCCCATCGAGACCAGGACTGCCGTTGTCGCGATGGAGTCACTCATACTGTCCATCGCTGTCGCCTTCATCGTCTCCGACTGGATCTTCGTTCCCACGGAACGGTTATAGAAGAACATATATGCCTTCACGCAGATAGAAACAATGAGGATTCCGACCGCCAGAGCGCTTGTCTCGACCGGTTCCGGATGAAAGATCTTCCCGACTGATGTCTTTAAGAGTTCAAATCCCATCAGGATGATGATCATAGAAACGCCGAAGCCGGACACATACTCGATCCTACCGTGTCCGAACGGATGGTCCGCATCTGCCTTCATGCCGGAAAATTTGAACCCCACCAGGGAGATAAATGATGATCCTGCATCCGACAGGTTGTTGAATGCATCCGCCGTGATGGCGATCGATCCGCTGATCACTCCCGCCAGGTACTTGCCGGCAAACAGGCAGACGTTGAGTGCGATCCCGACGATGCTGCAGAGCATTCCGTAGGCGCGGCGCACATTGCCGTCTCCGACCTGATCTCTGTTTTTTATAAATAAGCTCGATAATATTGTAATCATATAAAACACTCCAATCAGTCTGCACTTTGCATACAGACTATAAAACATAAGCCTGAAATTCAGGTCGAACAATCATAAGATCCACAAATGAAAGAAATCCTTCCAGATATCCCCTGGTAAAAGTTGCCTGTCTCTAACCTTCCGTATACTCAAACAGCGAGGAAAAACATGATCTCTCATGTTCTCCTCGCTGTTTGAGTATGCATCAGCCTATGGGAAAGTTCCTGTTTCCACGAACTTCCTCACAATATAAACTTGTCTGTTCTGAAAACCTGCACGATTGCCTGTTTTCATAAAGGTTTACACATTATGATCGATTATTCATCAACTTCCTGTGTGTCATCCTCGTTGAGAATGATCTTCTCAGCCTCTTCGATCGGAGCTTCTGTCTCCTCCTGCGGCTCAGCAGCAGTCTGAACTTCCGGCTCCGGCTTCTTCTCCTCGATCTCGCCGGTGCTGAGCTTGATGTTGCGGTAACGCTTCATACCGGTACCAGCCGGGATGAGCTTACCGATGATAACATTCTCTTTCAGACCGATCAGGTGATCGACCTTACCGTTGATCGCAGCCTCAGTAAGAACCTTTGTGGTCTCCTGGAAGGATGCGGCGGATAAGAAGGAATCGGTTGCAAGGGATGCCTTTGTGATACCGAGCATGACCTGTTTGCCCTCTGCCGGCTGTTTGCCTGCAGCGATGAGCTCCTCGTTCATCTCGTTGAAATCAAGAACATCCATGGATACGCCCGGAAGAACGTCGGAATCGCCGCTCTCCTCGACACGGATCTTCTTTAACATCTGACGCACGATCATCTCGATATGCTTATCGTTGATCTCTACACCCTGTAAGCGGTAAACACGCTGTACCTCACGGATCATGTAATCCTGTACGGCACGAACGCCCTTAACCTTTAACAGGTCGTGCGGGTTGATGCTACCCTCTGTAAGAACGTCGCCGGCCTCGAGAACCTGTCCGTCCGCAACTTTGATTCTGGAACCATAGGGGATCAGATAAGTCTTGGAGTTTCCTGTCTCCTGGTCCGTAACGATGATCTCACGTTTTTTCTTTGTATCTTTAATTGTAACAACACCACCGAATTCAGCGATGATCGCAAGTCCCTTCGGGCGTCTGGCCTCGAAAAGCTCCTCGACACGGGGAAGACCCTGTGTGATATCGCCGCCGGCAACACCGCCGGAGTGGAATGTACGCATGGTCAGCTGTGTACCAGGCTCACCGATGGACTGTGCGGCAATGATACCAACAGCCTCTCCGACCTGTACCGGCTGGCCTGTTGCCATGTTTGCGCCGTAGCACTTGGAGCAGACACCGATATGGCACTTACATGTCAGGACTGTACGGATCTTAACAGTATTTCTGCCGAGCTTCTCAAGAACCTTGATAACGGCTGCGGCACGTTTCGGTGTACACATATGGTTAGCCTTAACAACAACTTCTCCGGTATCCGGATCTGTGATCGTCTCAGCGATATATCTGCCTGTTAATCTCTCCTGGAGAGTCTCGATCGTCTCTTTACCGTCTGTAAAGCCTTCGATCTCCATGTACGGGATCGTTCCTTTTCCTTCGCAGCAGTCTGTCTCACGGATGATGAGATCCTGGGATACATCGACAAGACGTCTTGTCAGGTAACCAGAGTCGGCTGTACGAAGAGCGGTATCGGACATACCTTTTCTCGCACCATGTGCGGAGATGAAGTACTCAAGTACGTCAAGACCTTCACGGAAGTTGGACTTGATCGGGAGTTCGATCGTGTGACCGGTTGTATCCGCCATAAGTCCTCGCATACCAGCAAGCTGCTTGATCTGCTTATCAGAACCACGGGCTCCGGAGTCCGCCATCATGAAGATGTTGTTGTATTTATCAAGACCTGTCAGAAGGTCATGTGTTAACTGGTCATCGGTTGCTTTCCATACATCGATAACTTCTTTGTAACGTTCTTCCTCTGTGATAAGACCACGGCGGAAGTTCTTTGCGATACGGTCAACCGTTGCCTCAGCGTCCGCAAGGAGCTGTTTCTTGGTTGCCGGGACAGTCATATCGGAAATGGATACGGTCATAGCGGCTCTTGTGGAGTACTTGTAACCGATCGCCTTGATATCGTCCAGAGTGATCGCTGTCTGGATCGCTCCGTGTGTATTGATGACTTTCTCGAGGATCTGCTTTAACTGTTTCTTCTTTACGAGGAAATCGATCTCCGGCTTTAACTCGTTGCCCGGGATCGTTCTGTCGACAAATCCAAGATCCTGCGGGATGATCTCATTGAAGAGGATACGTCCTACAGTTGTATCAACGATACCTGTCATCGTTCTTCCGTCCGGAAGTGTCTTTGTCACACGGACTTTGATTCTCGCATGAAGAGTAACGGCTCCGTTCTCATATGCAAGAAGTGCTTCGTTCGGGCTCTTGAAGAACATGCCTTCGCCCTTTGCGCCCGGTCTCTCCTGTGTCAGATAGTAGATACCGAGGACCATATCCTGGGAAGGAACTGCTACCGGACCACCATCGGACGGTTTTAACAGGTTGTTCGGGGAGAGAAGAAGGAAGCGGCACTCTGCCTGTGCTTCCATCGTCAGCGGAAGGTGAACCGCCATCTGGTCTCCATCGAAGTCCGCGTTGAATGCGGTACAAACGAGCGGGTGAAGCTTGATTGCCTTACCTTCTACAAGGATCGGCTCGAACGCCTGAATACCAAGACGGTGAAGAGTAGGGGCACGGTTTAACATAACCGGATGCTCTTTGATTACATCCTCGAGAACATCCCAGACCTCTGTCTGAAGACGCTCGACCATCTTTTTCGCGTTCTTGATGTTGTGTGCAGTTCCGTTTGCAACGAGTTCCTTCATAACGAACGGTTTGAAGAGCTCGATCGCCATCTCTTTCGGAAGACCGCACTGGTAGATCTTAAGTTCTGGTCCAACGACGATAACGGAACGTCCGGAATAGTCAACTCGTTTACCGAGAAGGTTCTGACGGAAACGTCCCTGCTTACCTTTTAACATGTCAGAAAGGGACTTTAACGCACGGTTGCCCGGTCCTGTAACCGGTCTTCCGCGTCTGCCGTTATCGATCAGGGCATCAACAGCCTCCTGGAGCATTCTCTTCTCGTTGCGGACGATAATGTCCGGAGCGCCGAGTTCGAGAAGTCTTGCGAGACGGTTGTTACGGTTGATGATTCTTCTGTATAGGTCGTTTAAGTCGGATGTCGCGAAACGTCCGCCGTCGAGCTGTACCATCGGGCGGATATCCGGCGGGATGACCGGGATCACGTTCATGATCATCCACTCCGGTCTGTTTCCGGAGTTGCGGAATGCATCAACAACCTCAAGGCGCTTGATGATTCTCGCTCTCTTCTGGCCGGAAGCCTCCTGAAGAGCTTTTCTCAGCTCTTCGGAGTCTCTATCCAGATCGATATTCTTTAAAAGTTCCTGGACTGCCTCAGCACCCATTCCTACGCGGAATGTGCCGTAGCCGTACTTTTCAACAGCATCGCGGTACTCTTTCTCGGAAAGGACCTGCTTTAACTGAAGTCCGGTATTTCCTGCATCCAGAACGATATAGGAAGCAAAGTACAGAACTTTCTCGAGGACTCTCGGGGAGATGTCCAGGATCAGACCCATACGGCTCGGGATACCTTTAAAATACCAGATATGGGATACCGGAGCGGCAAGCGCGATATGTCCGATACGCTCACGGCGCACGCTGGACTTCGTTACCTCAACGCCGCAGCGGTCACAGATAACACCTTTGTATCTGATTTTCTTGTATTTACCACAATGGCACTCCCAGTCCTTGGTCGGTCCAAAGATTCTTTCGCAGTACAGACCGTCCTTCTCCGGTTTTAAGGTTCTGTAGTTGATGGTCTCCGGTTTTTTAACCTCACCATGGGACCATTCCAGAATCTTTTCCGAAGAGGCAAGTCCGATACGGATCGCGTCGAATGTCATCGGCTGATAAGTTTCATTTGTCTCAGGCATGAACGGTACTCCCTTCTAATTATTTGTCGTCATCCTCGGTATAATCGTCATCGACATAGTCGTCTTTGGCACCGTCGTTTGTATAGTCATCGTCTTCCACATTGACAAGCTCGTCGCCCTTGAATTCCTGCTTCTGGAATCCGTAGTCGGATAAGTCTTCCTTATCGTTGTAGCGGCGGTCTCCCTCGATGATGGAACGAAGATCGTAGTTTGTATCAGAGTAGTCGATGTTCTCAGACATATCGACTTCCTCACCATTGTCACGCAGCACTCTTACATCCAGTCCGAGAGACTGTAACTCTTTTAAGAGTACCTTGAAGGACTCCGGAATACCCGGCTCCGGAATGTTCTCGCCCTTGATGATCGCCTCGTAGGTCTTTACACGTCCAACAACGTCATCGGACTTCACTGTCAGGATCTCCTGAAGTGTGTAAGCCGCGCCGTAAGCCTCAAGAGCCCAAACCTCCATCTCACCGAAACGCTGTCCGCCGAACTGTGCTTTACCACCGAGCGGCTGCTGTGTAACGAGTGCGTATGGGCCTGTGGAACGTGCATGGATCTTATCGTCAACCAGGTGATGCAGTTTCAGGTAGTGCATGTGTCCGATCGTAGTCGGGCCATCGAAGTATTCGCCTGTACGTCCGTCGCGGAGCTGTACCTTACCGGTACGGCTGATCGGAACGCCCTTCCAGAGAGCACGGTGATCAAGGTGCTCACCGAGATATTCCATAACCTCCGGACGAAGGATCTCTTTATACTTCTCCTGGAATGCATCCCATTCCATGTTTACATAATCGTTTGCAAGCTCCAGTGTATCCTGGATATCATTCTCGTCTGCGCCATCGAATACCGGTGTGGAAACATTGAATCCAAGTGCCTTTGCTGCAAGGCTTAAGTGGATCTCAAGGACCTGTCCGATGTTCATTCGGGACGGCACGCCTAACGGGTTTAATACGATATCGAGCGGACGTCCGTTCGGAAGGAACGGCATATCCTCTACCGGAAGTACACGGGAGACAACACCCTTGTTACCATGACGGCCGGCCATCTTATCACCAACAGAAATCTTACGTTTCTGAGCGATGTAGATGCGGACTGTCTCATTTACGCCAGGAGCAAGCTCGTCGCCGTTCTCTCTTGTGAAGAGTTTTGCGTCGATGATGGTTCCGTATGCGCCATGCGGTACTTTTAAGGATGTGTCGCGGACTTCTCTTGCCTTCTCACCGAAGATCGCACGAAGAAGTCTCTCTTCAGCTGTCAGCTCGGTCTCTCCCTTAGGAGTTACCTTTCCGACTAAGATATCACCGGCACGGACCTCAGCGCCGATGCGGATGATTCCGCGCTCATCCAGGTCTTTCAATGCGTCATCGCCGACACCCGGAACATCTCTTGTGATCTCTTCCGGTCCTAACTTGGTATCACGGGATTCGCATTCATATTCTTCAATATGAACAGATGTGTAGACATCGTTCATAACAAGTTTTTCACTTAACAGGACCGCATCCTCGTAGTTGTAACCTTCCCAGGTCATGAATCCGATCAGCGGGTTCTTACCAAGTGCGATCTCGCCATCCTTTGTGGACGGTCCGTCTGCGATAACCTCGCCTTTCTCTACATGGTCGCCCTTGTAAACGATCGGCTTCTGGTTGTAGCTGTTGGACTGGTTGCTTCGTGAGAATTTGATCAGGCGGTAAACGTCGCGGTTTCCGTCGGAATCTCTCTTGATGATGATCTCGTTGGAAGCGGAGCGTTCAACAACGCCGGCATTCTTAGCGACTACGCAGACACCGGAGTCAACGGCAGCCTTGCCTTCGATACCGGTACCAACAACCGGAGCTTCTGTGGAAAGCAGCGGTACAGCCTGACGCTGCATGTTGGATCCCATCAGGGCACGGTTCGCGTCATCGTTCTGTAAGAACGGGATCATGGAAGTAGCAACGGAGAATACCATTCTCGGGGATACGTCCATGAGGTCGATCTGTTTCTTCTGGAAGGAGGAAGTCTCCTCACGGAAACGACCGGATACGTTGTTGTGGATGAAGTGACCTTCCTCATCGAGCGGCTCGTTCGCCTGTGCTACGATGTAGTTATCCTCTTCGTCAGCTGTCATGTAGACAACATCGTCGGTAACACGCGGGTTAGCCGGATCGCTCTTGTCTACGACACGGTACGGAGCCTCAACGAAGCCGTACTGGTTTACCTTCGCATAGCTTGCGAGGGAGTTGATAAGACCGATGTTCGGTCCCTCAGGAGTCTCGACCGGACACATACGACCGTAGTGGGTGTAGTGTACATCTCGAACCTCGAATCCTGCACGCTCTCTGGACAGACCGCCCGGTCCTAACGCGGAGAGACGTCTCTTATGCGTAAGCTCGGATAACGGGTTGTTCTGGTCCATGAACTGGGACAGCTGGGAGCTTCCGAAGAACTCCTTCACTGCTGCAGTGACCGGTTTGATATTGATCAGGGACTGCGGAGTGATTCCGTCGATGTCCTGTGTTGTCATTCTCTCACGTACAACGCGCTCCATTCTGGAGAGACCGATACGGTACTGGTTCTGAAGGAGCTCTCCGACTGCACGGATACGACGGTTTCCAAGGTGGTCGATATCATCCTTTACGCCGATGCCGTACTCAAGGTGCATGTTGTAGTTGATGGAAGCAAGGATATCTTCCTTTGTGATGCATTTCGGAACAAGCTCGTGGACGTTGCGGCGGAGTTCAGCTTTTAACTCTTCCTCGTCATCCCCTGCTTTTTCCAGAATGTCTTTTAATACCGGGTAATATACTAACTCTGTGATACCTACTTCTTCCGGATCGAAGGACACATATGCGGAAAGGTCAACCATAAGGTTGGAAAGGACTTTCTCCACGCGCTCTTCTGTCTGGATCCATACATACGGGATCGCAGCGTTCTGGATCGCGATCGCCTGATCTTTTGTGATCGCTTTTCCTGCTTCCGCAAGGATCTCGCCTGTTTCTGTATCAACAATATCCTCGGACGGAATCTGTCCGACGATACGGTTCTTCATATGAAGCTTCTTGTTGAATTTATATCTGCCGACCTTTGCGAGATCATATCTTCTCGGGTCGAAGAACATGCCGTTTAACAGGCTCTCAGCACTGTCGACAGACAGCGGCTCGCCCGGACGGATCTTCTTATATAACTCAAGGAGACCATCCTGATAGTTGTCGGATGTATCCTTTGTGAAGCTTGCGAGAAGCTTCGGCTCCTCACCGAAGAGATCGATGATCTCAGCGTTTGTACCATATCCGAGCGCACGGATCAGGACAGTTACCGGGACCTTTCTGGTACGGTCTACACGTACATAGAACACGTCGTTGGAATCTGTCTCATACTCTAACCATGCTCCACGATTCGGGATTACGGTACAGGAATATAATTCTTTACCGATCTTATCGTGATCGATACCATAATAGATACCAGGGGAACGTACCAACTGGCTGACGATAACACGCTCTGCACCGTTAATAACGAAGGAGCCGGTATCTGTCATTAATGGCAGATCGCCCATGAAAATCTCGTGTTCATTGATCTCATCTTTATCTTTGTTGCAGAGTCTCACCTTGACTTTCAAAGGTGCGGCGTAAGTTGCATCACGCTCTTTGCACTCTTCGATCGTGTATTTGATGTCATCTTTGCAAAGCGTGAAGTCTACAAACTCCAGGCTAAGATGTCCAGCAAAGTCAGCGATCGGAGAGATATCGTCAAAGACCTCTTTCAGGCCCTCGTCGAGGAACCACTGATAAGAATCCTTCTGGATCTCGATCAGGTTCGGCATCTCAAGAACTTCTTTCTGTCTTGAGAAGCTCATTCTTACGCTCTTGCCGGACGGCACCGGACGCATTCTGCTTTTCTCCATTTGACGTTTCACCCCTGTTTTCTTTCTCTATAATCAATAACTAATTTTGGGCATACTGGTACCATATGCACATGATACCACAATAGTGCACATTTCATACTACCATGGGGTTGTCAATCTGTCAAGCACTTTTTTACAAAGTTTTCCTACTCTACGCTTGTATAATACCCCGGCGCATACATCTGAATCGAGTAGAAATCATCCCCTGACGGGCTCTCTTTACTTGCAAAAATCTCCGGTCCATAAGCTGTGGTAAATCCATTGACACTGTCATCTGTCTTACTAACGATCATATCCTCGGTATTGATCAGTTCCTGATATACCTCCTTCCCGCTTAGATCCGTATCCAGATAGCCGAATTCCTGAAATGCGGCTTCCAGCACGTCCACGATCTGGTAGAAGGCCTCCTCATTACTGCTGTAGGCACCGATTCCATGAAGATCATCTGTTGCCGTGTCAGCGTAGATGGTAATGCTTCCCACATACTCCCCGTCACGGCTCAGATAATAGGCCTGATCTGTATTGTACCAGCTCATATCGTCCGAAGCATAGTTGTAGCTGTATGTGTCCTCCATCGACCACTCAGAAAATCCGTACTGCGGCAGGAGTCGGTCCAGGGCGGCCGTCACATCCGCAAGCTGGGCGTCATAGTGACCGTAGTTTGTACAGTTTGTTCCGATGGCCCGCACCTCCTCGTCGGAGAGCTCGCCCTCCCCAAGGACCTCTACGGCGTTGGAATCGGCAGAGGACCAGAGATCGCCGCTGGACGAGTCGAAGATGTTCTCGATCCCGTAGATCGATTCCCTGATCGCATGAGTGATAAGGAACAGCAGGTTTCCGCCGATGGAAAATACCAGCCAGATGATCACGACGATCAGAATGCCGGTAAACGGCTTCTTCCGTCCCCGCTCGGAGTTTACACGGTCCATGATGTTCTTTGAAGACTGGCTGCTGTAGGACCTGTTCTGACAGGTGTCCGCCTGACTGCGGTACTGTTCAAGCTGGCTCTTCATATGTTCGAACGCATTCCGCTGTCCCGTCATCCGGTTTCCCATATTCTGGAATGGATCCGCTGTCTTCTTCTCCCGATTTGTCTTTTTCTTTCCGCCCTGTATTCTGGTTGATGTCCCATTCCCTTTAAATATGCCCGCGTACGAATCTGTACCGGACGTGCTGTTTCCAGGGTATTCGCTTCCGCCATCATGGTACAGGCAGTCTGACTCATGGCGAGGATGCCTCTCATTTAAGTAGTAATCCACATCCTGCACATATGGATGCCACACGATCCTTTTGCATCCGCTGCAGTATAGACCCGATGTCATTTTCTGGTCGCAGTATGGACAATATCTCTGTTTCATCCGTTGTTCCTCCTGTCGGTATTCCTCTTTTCAGGTCATTTTAATTTTGTATTTTAAGCCCAACATCTAAATTTCTACTCTCATTTTAACATAGGTTTCCAGTGCACACAATCGAGATTTCACATCGTCAGCCCAATGCCTGATTCTTGTTACAGTACACGGACACTCCTTGCCCGCGCACTGTAACAGGATTTTGCCGATGCTTCGCATTCCGAATCGGCAAAATCCACTACCACCACTGTATTGTACGGAATTTTCAGTTCAGAAAATTCCTACCCATGAAAAGTAACTGATTCTTTTCCCAAAACGAAAAAAGACTCAGAGCAGCCACTTTGCATGGTCTCTGAGTCTTCTCACATTGATATACTGCTTTTACCTGTTCAGGATCTCCATAAATTCCTCCCCGGTGATCGTCTCCTTCTCGAGAAGATATCCGGCGAGTTCGTTTAATTTTGCTGCATGGTCTCTTAAGATTCCCATCGCCTTTTCGTACTGTGCCTTCACAGTAGCGATCACCTCATCATCGATCGCTTTCGCAGTCTCCGGTGCACATGCAAGAGAAGCATCTCCGCCGAGATACTGGTTTGTCACCGTCTCAAGAGCCACCATACCAAACTGGTCACTCATACCATAACGTGTCACCATCGCACGCGCCAGCTTCGTTGCCTGTTCAATATCGTTTGAAGCACCGGTCGTAATGGAGTGGAACATAAATTCCTCAGCCGCACGTCCGCCGGTCAGAGTCGCGATCTTGTTGAGTGCTTCCTCCTTACTCATAAGAAGACGTTCTCCGTCCTCCACCTGCATCGTGTATCCAAGCGCACCTGAAGTACGCGGAATGATCGTGATCTTATGGACCGGAGCAGAATTGCTCTGACACGCAGCCACAAGCGCATGTCCGATCTCATGGTAAGCAACGATCCGTCTCTCATGTTCCGATACGGACGCATTCTTCTTCTGATAACCTGCGATAACCGTCTCAACGCTCTCTTCCAAGTCAGCCTGGGATACAACACGGCGTCCCATGCGGACCGCACGGAGTGCACCTTCATTGATGATATTCGCAAGCTCCGCACCGCTGGCACCGACAGTTGCTCTCGCGATCGCATTAAAGTCAACGGACTCATCCATCTTGACGTCTCTTCCATGGACGCGGAGGATCGCCTCACGTCCTTTAAGATCCGGAAGTTCTACCGGGATTCTCCGGTCGAAACGGCCCGGTCTTAAAAGTGCCTTATCAAGTGTCTCCGGACGGTTTGTCGCTGCGAGAATAACAACACCCTTTCGTCCGTCAAATCCATCCATCTCCGTTAACAGCTGGTTTAACGTCTGCTCGCGCTCATCGTTTCCGCCCATGCCGCTTCCGTCACGCTTTTTACCGATCGTATCGATCTCATCGATAAAAACGATACACGGAGCCTTCTCATTTGCCTGTTTGAATAGATCACGGACCTTCGCAGCACCCATGCCGACGAACATCTCCACGAACTCAGAACCGGAGATCGAGAAGAACGGGACATGCGCCTCACCGGCAACTGCTTTTGCGAGCAACGTCTTACCGGTTCCAGGAGGGCCCACGAGAAGAGCTCCCTTCGGAAGCGTCGCACCGATATCGGCATACTTCTTCGGATCATGAAGGAAATCGACGATCTCTTTTAATGCGTCTTTCGCCTCTTCCTCTCCGGCAACATCCGCAAATGTCACGCCGGTCTCACTCTCCGCATAGATCTTCGCATTCGATTTTCCGAACGTCATCGCGTTTCCGCCTATCCGCTTTGCCATACTGCGGCTTAAGATCTGTCCAATCGCGATCATGATCACAAACGGAAGGATCCAGCTGGTGAAGAATGACATGATTGCAGATTCCTTCTGCGGGATCACCTTATCAAAGGTAACTCCCTTGCTGTACAGACGCTGCGTAAGATCCGGGTCGTCCCAGAGACCAGTCTTGTAGATCTGCTCTTTTCCGCTGCTGTCCTTTGTGACAAATACGATCTCACCGTTTGCGTCATCCTTCTCAACCTGTTTTACCTGTCCATTATCGACCATAGTCAGGAACTCATTGTAGCCAACTTCCTTTACCTGCTGCTTCAGCGCAGACGGGAATACGATTCCGTTCAGGAGAACTGTCATCACAAGGATCACGATCATATAATAGAAGAATCCCTTGAACGTATTCAGGTTGTTCGGGTCCGGCTTTTTTCCGCCGTCTTTTGTACCCATATGTTTTCCTCCTTAAATAGTCTGTCCTGCATCCGTTCTTATCGCCAAAAAATATATCGGACCGCGGACAGGAATTTCTGCCTTTTCACATGCTGTTATCAACGGATCATGTGTCCAAAATGACACCCTGTCATCTTGTGTGATTTTTATCCTATCTCAGGCAGCCCTGAAAGTCAATGGAATTTATGGAAGTTTCTGAAATATTATATTTTTTTTAGAAATTCTTTTGTCATTTTTTCATGGAGCGGAATTCAAAAAATCAGCTTGACAAACACTCTTTTCCGTACTATGATACCCATAACCAAACAAGAAAAACCGTTGAGAAAGAGGAGTACATTTTCGATCGTGTTTTCACAGAGAGCTGCAGGCGGTGGGATTGCAGTATGGCACTGGAAATGGAATGGACTTTCGAGGGCAGTCCTGAATTTGAGTATGGACTGACGGCTACCGCAGTCGTTAAAAGGCGGCGTATATGTTGGTATACGAGAAAAGCGGACCGAAAGGTCAAGTTGAGTGGCACCGCGGATATGAAATTCGTCTCAAGCATCAGATTTTAAATCGATATCTGATCCTTGGGATTTTTTTTATACCTAAAGGACCTGCCGACGGCAGCTCCCTACAGATGTATGGCAGCAAAAATACATGCTCTGTACAAGATATCCCACACCACGGCACCTTCGCTCCACACCTCCAACAACTACTGAACCGCATGACCGGATCGGAAAGACCCGGAATGCAGTTACGAATCATCTCAATTAAAAAGTAGAAGAGGAGAACAAAATTATGAAAAAATCGATCAAAGCAATCATCGCAGCAACATTCACCGCAGCACTTCTCGCAGGCTGCTCCTCAGGAACAGGTTCCTCCGCAACAACGGCGGCTGAGACAACCGCAGCTGAGACAAGTGTCGAGGCTACAACCGCAGCAGGATCCGCAGACGCAGCGGATACCGCTCTCACAGACGGTTCCTACACGATCGGCATCAACCAGTTCGCTGTTCACGGCTCTCTCGACAACTGCCGGGAAGGTTTCATCGAAGGTCTCGCCGAGAACGGATTCGTGGAAGGCAAAAATCTTACCGTATTAGAAGAAAACG
>OHAM01001077.1_pt1 | contig 18017 bp, 19 predicted proteins | sample 1577161 | NCBI WGS metagenome assembly OHAM01 (sample SAMEA3541583, study PRJEB24748) | human gut metagenome | biome: human gut; feature: human-associated habitat; material: faeces | place: China | collected 2012
ATAAAAGGAGACCTATATCGTGGTTCGTTGCTCAATTTCTGGTGCGTCCGTCCTGCTACTTGCCGAAACCAAGCAAGTAGAGCACTTCGGTTTGGTAAAATTTGAGATTGTCTTTTTATAGCTTTAAGGACTCTTTTAAATGTCAGGACATTCCAAGTGGGCCAATATTCAACATAGAAAAGGCCGTCAGGATGCAAAGCGCTCCAATCTCTGGACCAAAGTCATTCGTGAAATCATCGTCGCAGCTCGTTTAGGCGGCGGAGACCCGGACATGAATCCGCGTCTGAGACTCTCTCTCCTAAAGGCACGTGCAGCCAACGTGCCCAAAGACACTGTTAAAAATGCCATTCTGAAAGGTACCGGTCAGCTCGAAGGCGCCAACTACGAAGAAATTCGTTACGAAGGCTACGGCGTCGGCGGCGCAGCTCTGATTATCGACTGCACCACGGACAACCGCACACGTACCGTTGCAGACGTTCGCCACATCCTTTCTAAGAACGGCGGCAACCTCGGAACAGACGGCAGCGTTTCCTTCATGTTCAAGCACTGCGGCTATTTCCTCTTTGCTCCCGGACTGAAAGAAGATGATGTCATGGAAGTCGCTCTTGATAACGGCGCCGATGACGTTGTGACAGATGAAGACGGTTCCATCGAAGTCACTTGCGATCCGGCAGCTTTTGAAGCTCTGCATAAAGCCTTCACAGACAAAGGCTGGGAACCCGAAGTTGCTGAAGTCACCTGGAAGAGCGACTCTGAAACCGTTCTTACCGGCGACGAGGCCGAGCGCATGCAGCGCCTCATCGACGCTCTGGAAGACCTCGATGACGTATCCGAGGTTTACACTACCGCCGTCTTTGAATAATTATTCTGTTCAACCTTAAAAATTTAGAGAAATCCCATGAAGATTCTGGTTATCGGAAGCGGCGGCCGCGAGCACGCCTTGGCGTGGCGTCTGGCCCAATCTCCCCGAGTCGAAAAAGTCTACGTTGCTCCGGGCAATGCCGGAACGGCCGGTACGCCGAACCTTGAAAATTTGGCTATTTCCGACTTGAACGAACTCGCTGATTTCGCAGCTTCCAACGATATTGCTTTCACCGTCGTCGGTCCCGAAGCTCCGCTCGCCAAGGGTGTTGTCAACATCTTCCGCGACCGAGGCTTAAAGATCTTCGGACCGACCAAAGAAGCTGCTCAGCTGGAATCTTCCAAGGACTTCGCTAAAGCCTTTATGAAGCGCCACGGCATCCCGACGGCCGAATACGAAACCTTTACGGATGCCGAAGCCGCTCATGCCTACGTCCGCCGCAAAGGCGCTCCGATCGTCATCAAAGCCGACGGTTTAGCCGCCGGCAAGGGTGTCGTTGTTGCGATGACGGAAGAAGACGCACACGAAGCCGTCGACTTCATGCTCCAGGACAATAAACTCGGTGACGCCGGCGCCCGTATCGTCATTGAAGATTACCTCGACGGCGAAGAAGCCAGCTTCATCGTTATGGTAGACGGCGAACACGTCCTTCCGATGGCCACCAGCCAAGACCACAAGAGACTTCTCGACAACGACGAAGGCCCCAACACCGGCGGCATGGGTGCTTACTCTCCGGCTCCCGTTGTGACGCCTGAAATCTATCAGATGGTCATGGATCAGATCATTTATCCGACCGTCAGAGGGATGAAGGAAGACGGCATCGTCTTTACCGGTTTCCTCTACGCCGGACTGATGATCAGCAAAGATTCCTCCGGGAAACCCACGGTTAAGACACTGGAATTCAACTGCCGCTTCGGCGACCCCGAAACTCAGCCCATCATGTCTCGCTTAAAGAGCGACTTCTCCGAGCTGATTGAAGCCGGTATTGACGGCTCTTTGGACAAAGTCATTGCTGAATGGGATCCTCGCTGCGCATTGGGAGTCGTGCTGGCCTCTAAGGGCTATCCGACAGCACCAAGAAAAGGCGACGTCATCTCCGGCACTGAGCTCCAAGGCGACGACACCATCACTTTCCACGCCGGCACCAAGTTCAACGATAAAGGCGAATTGGTCACCAGCGGCGGCCGCGTTCTCTGCGTTGTAGGACTCGGTGATGATTTGCACCAGGCCCGCGACAAGGCTTACAAAGCTCTGGACAAAATTCACTTCGACGGTATGCAGTACCGTAAAGATATCGGTCACAGAGCCCTTTAAAAATTACTATATGCGCCACCCTAAACTTTTTTCGTTTATCGCAGCGCTCGGACTCGGGGCTTGTGTCAGTGCTTTCGCACAAACGACCTCGCCCCTGCCCGGTCCGTTTCCGGCCGATCCGACCCCGAAACCTTTTGACTACCCCCAAGGCTTATCTACTCCTCAGTTCACCTTGGAGCAGAATCCCGCCTCTGTTATCCAATTCGGCGACTTTCCGATTGTGCTCGGCGTCACGCCACTTTCCGTTGTGACTAGAGCGTTCGGAGGCAGTCTGCATCACCTACCCGATCGTACGGACTACCTTTGCTATTCCGCTCCGATCCAAGAAACACCGAAGCCTAAGAAAAAGGTCAAGAAAAAGCCCGCCGAGGACGAAGTGCCTCCTCCCGAAGTCATCGGACAGAACATTTGGTTCATTATCGGTGAGCGCGGAGAAGTCACTGAAGCTAAGGCAGAGGCCGTCACCACCGAGGGCGAACTCTGTCCCGCACTGCCGGAAGCTTTTTCGAATGTTTCCTTCGGACCATTCCGCATCGGCGTTAATTTGAAGCCCAGAGAAATCAAAAAGCTTGAAATCCCTGAGCCCAGTGTGGCCGAGGAAGACTCTCCCTGGCGTTATTGGTTTGCGACCAACAAAGAATCCCATCCTATCCATTACGGTTTCTTTGCCGTTGAAACCGATCCTGAGTTCGGACCGAAAAAAATGATTTCGACCGAGCTTGAATTCAAAGGAGCCTCTCATTGAGAATCGGCGTTTTCGGCGGAACCTTTGATCCGGTGCACGAGTCCCATATTCAAATGGGGCTTGACGCCCTGGAGCAATGCCATCTGGACAAAGTATTCTTTGTTCCGACCCGCCCTTGGCAGAAAACCGCCCGTGCCTCTGAAGAGGATCGAGCCGCCATGCTGAGCATGGCGCTTTCTCCACACCAAAACAAACTTATTGTCGATCGACGAGAGCTGGAGCGCACCGGCGCCTCTTATTCCATCGATACGCTCTATTCCTTCAGACAAGAGTTCGGCCCGGAGACCCCGATTTATTTCATCATGGGCTCAGACCAATGGAAAAACCTGAAAACTTGGGTCTTATGGGAAAAATTTCCGCTTCTTTGCAACCTCTTAATTTATACGCGTGACGGTGAATTCAGCGACGATCCTTATGAAGGAAAGTTCCCGATAATTCCGGTCCAGGATCTCGGTTCGAATCCGGCGCCTAACGGTCTTATCGTACTTGCAAGAAGCGAACCGGCGCCGTACTCTTCAACTGCTATTCGCACAGCTTTATTTGAAGAGCCCTCTCGCTCACAAACGATTCCGGGGCTCACTGCCGACGTGCACCAATACATTCTTTTCCACGGCCTGTATTTGCCGAGAGAAGGCGGCAAAGGAATTTAATTCCGCTTCGCTTCGCCGCCGATTTGACAGGCCTACTTACTCAAGCGTGATTAAGGTGATTTCGGACGGAACACCTACGCGCATCGTGAAGCCGTTCCACAGTCCGGATCCGTTTGTCACATAGACCTTCTTTTCACCTCGATCGTAGAAGCCGCTTACTAATCCGTCATTGAAATAGGCCAGGAGCGGATACATGAAGAAAATATGGCCTCCGTGCGTGTGGCCGGAAAGCTGGAGGTCAAATTTCTCTTTTGTCAGAGAACCTGTCTTTGGCTGATGCGCCAAAAGGATCCTGAAATCCTCAGGACTTGTTCCGGAAAACGTCTTTTCAACATTCGGCGCCTCTTCTCCGAAACGTGACGCACCGAGATCAGTCGTTCCGCCGACCACCAAAGATGCACCGTCTTTTGTGAGCACGTCACTGCCGTTGCGCAGTATTTTGATGCCAAGTGTCGGCAAAGCTGCCATCCACTCTTGATAGACAGAGTAGTACTCATGATTTCCGGATACGGCATAAACACCGTGCTTAGACTTTAAATGTTTCAAAGGTTCAAGTTCAGGAAGGAGTTTTTGTACCCGACCATCGATAAAGTCACCCGTGACCATCACGATGTCGGGATTTAAATCATTGGTCCTTTTCACGATCTCGGACAGCCATTCTTTGCGCTGAACAGGCCCGACGTGCAGGTCGCTCAGCAAGGCGATCGTTGTTCCTTTCCATTGAGCAGGAAGGTTTTTAAAGACAATCGTTTCAGTCTTTACCTCAGGGACTTTGATGCCTTCATACATTCCCCAAAAGCCGCCTGCGACAGAAACAATAAAAAACGGAACAATAAAGACAAGGCGATTGAAGCTAAAACCGGTCTTTACGCCGAAAGTGCCGAGCAGCCAAAGTCCGAGAGAACAAATGTCTTTCAGCAAAAGCAAAAACGCCGCAAGAATAAGTGCTCCGTACAAGGCCTCCCAAGTAAGCATCCATGCGCCCTTGACTGCGGGCTCAAAGAACGTACCTCCGTTCATGGTGTAGGCCATGTACTTCATGGAAATCAGAAAGATTACCGCCGCGGATAAAAGTTTCCAAAACCAATGAATCTTAAGCGGCAGGACACCGCTGCAAACCACATAAACTGCCAGGATGAGGCTCGGCCAAAACAGGAACATTTTTTCGTGAGTTGTTAGTTCAAATCTTTTAGATTTTAGAAAACGATCCTTCGGAAAAAGAAAACTCAATTCACGGATATTTGCATGATTTTGTGATTTCCGGCTCGAAAAGAAGACTTTCTGCTGTTGAAAAGAAACCTGACTGAGTACAATTAACCGCTAACTAAACAAGAGAAAGTTTTATGGATATTCGTAAGTTACAGAGAGTGATCGTTAACGCACTTGAAGACGTCAAGGCACAAGATATCAAGATTTTCAACACCTCTAAGCAGACCGCTTTATTCGAGCGCGTCATTGTTGCAACCGCCAATTCCAACCGCCAGACTCGCGCTTTAGGCCACCATGTTTTCATGGAAGTTAAGGAAAACGGCGGAGACGCCGTCGGCATCGAAGGTCTGGAGACCGGCGAATGGGTTCTCGTCGACTGCGGAAGCGCCATCGTTCATATCATGCAGCCGGCTCTTCGTGCTTATTACAACCTTGAGGAACTTTGGGGCGCCCATCCCGTCCGTATGAAACTCCTTGAGAATGAAGACAAAGAAGAAGATTCTGAATAATTTTTACTATGAAAATTTCCGTCGTTGCCGTCGGTCTCAAAATACCCAAATGGGCTGATGAAGCATGCGAAGACTATCTGCATCGCTTTCCGTCGGATTGGAAGGTCGAATTAAAGACCGTCAAAGCCGAAGACAGGAACACGCGCACCATCTCGAAAGTGATGCAGGCCGAAGCGGAAAGGATTCGGGCCGCCCTGCCGAAGGATGCCATCAAGGTCATCATGGATGAACGCGGCGCAGACCCGACCAGCACTAAGCTCGCCCAGCAAATCAACCGCTGGAGCGACCAAGGACGCCCGATCGCTTTCATCATCGGGGGCGCCGACGGTATCGATCCGGGACTCAAAGCCGAGGCTGACTTTACGCTTCGTCTCTCTTCCCTGACCTTGCCGCACGCCATGGCTCGCGTTTTGCTCGTAGAGCAGATCTACCGCAGTTGGTCCCTTCTCCACAACCACCCCTATCATCGGGCTTAAGTTATGGATTTCTATCTTGCCTCCAAGTCGCCGCGCAGACGGGAGCTTTTGAAAGATGCGGGCTTTGACTTTGACATTCTTTTAAGCAAAACACCCGACTCCGTCAACGAAGATGTCCTGCCCGGCGAATCTCCCGAGAACTACGTGGCGCGCGTCACACGCGAAAAGGCTAAGTGGGGCCGTAAAGTAGCGGAAACCGAACGCGATTTGCTGCTTCCCGTCCTTGCCGCTGATACCACGGTTGCGTTAAACGGCAAAATTTACGGCAAGCCGGCAGACGAAAAGGAAGCTTTTGAATTCCTCAAAGATTTCTCGGGACAAACACACGAAGTTCTGACTGCAGTATGTTTGGTCGATAAGGAAGGAAAGCCAAGAGAAACTCTGACTAAGACGTTTGTCACCTTCCGCCCGCTCACCGACGAAGAAATCAACTCCTACATTGCCTCCGGAGAAGCTTTTGATAAGGCCGGCGGTTACGGGATTCAGGGATTAGCCGGTCAATTCGTCGAAAAAGTCGAAGGTTCTTACAGAGGCGTGATCGGTCTGCCCGTTGACGAAACCAAAGCCCTGCTCGCTGAAATCGGCATCCGGCCGCATTAAGTTCCTACAAAAGAGGTTACGGCCTTTTTGACACTTAGAATGGCTGAAAAAAGGCTGAATTCTTATGACCTCTACCGCGAAATACAAAACTTCCGCACCGAATAAACCAAAAAGCTGCTGGGACCTGTTTTGCTCTTTTACGCTGATGGCTATGCAGGCCTTCGGCGGCTCTACCGCAATTGCTCAGCAATTTCTCGTTGACCAAAAGAAATGGCTAACGCAGTCCGAGTTTCTTGACCTCCTGACCGTTTCTCAAGTCCTTCCGGGACCAAACATCATGATTTTGACCATCGTGGTGGGCGACCGACATTTCGGATGGAGAGGCGCACTTGTCTCTTTCCTCGGCATGATTACGCTTCCGGCAACGCTCATGCTCTCCGTCTTTGTCTTCTATCAACAGTACGCAGAGAACAAATGGGTATCCGATGCTCTGGTCGGTATGGCCGCATCTGCCTCAGGGATGGTGGCCGGCGCCGCTATGAAGCTTCTTTACAACTGCAAAGAAAATATCATCACGCCGCCGGTCTGGATTTTTGGCTTGGTCATCACATTCATCACCGTCGGCATGCTGAAGATTTCCATGGTCTACATTCTGCCGATTGTCGGTATTCCTCTCTCCTTCTGGGCGTGGTACCGATTCATTAAGGAAAGGAGCGCTCGGTCATGACACCTGCCTTATTTGCCGGACTATTCTTCCACTTCATGCTGCTTTCGCTGATCGCGATCGGCGGCTTCATGGCTACGCTCCCCGGCATGTACTCCTACCTTGTGGATACGGCAGGACTGCTGACGCCGGAGACCTTTGCCAAGACGGTTGCGTTCGGCCAGTCCCTGCCAGGCCCGAATGTACTAGTTGCGGCAGTGCTTGGCTGGGCAGCCGCCGGTCCTTTGGGTGCGCTCGCTACTTTCGGCGGAACTTCCATTCCTTTCTCGCTGATTGCCGTTCTTGCGGGAAGGTATATTCGCGAGCACGCTTCCTCGGTTTTCGTTAAGTCCTATAAAGCCGGCATGGCGCCGATTGCCGTCGGGCTTTTATTTGCCACTGCTTATCTTCTTTTGGGAAACCAGCTTGATAACTGGCATGTGTGGGCCTGGGCCGGCGCCGTCACAATTATTGTTTGGAAAACCCATATTCCCCTCATTCTTTTAATTATGATTGGGGGAGTTATGGGACTATTAGGCTGTTTTTAGGAGGATTCAATGTCTCGTTATGTGTTAACGATCCAATCTCACGTTGCATACGGTTTTGTCGGTAATTCTGCCGCCGTTTTCCCGCTGCAGCTTTTGGGTTTTAGTCCGATCGTTGTCAACACGGTTGAATTTTCCAATCATACGGGCCACCCGACGTTCCGAGGTCAGGTTTTTACTGCCGAGCTCATCCGCGACATTATTCTCGGCATTCGGGAACGCGGTCTCATACCCAAGATCGAAGGGCTGCTTTCAGGATATTTGGGTGACGCAAGCATCGGCAAAATTGTCTTAGAGTTAGCAACTGAAATCAAAGCGGCCAATCCCAACGCTGTTTGGCTGTGCGACCCGGTGATGGGCGACACGGATACCGGTGTTTTTGTCCGTCCCGATATCCCGCAGTTCATGAAGGAACATTTCCTCAACGGGTTGGCTGATATGACAAAACCAAATCAGTTTGAACTGGAACTGCTGAGCGGACGAAAGATGAGAAGCCGCCAGGAGGCAGTCGACACAGCGCGGGAGCTGTTCACGGACAAGGGTTGCCGTGTTACGTTTGTGACAAGTCTGCTGACACCAGACGTTCTTGCAGGCACAGTCGAGACCTTAGCCGTTACCAAGGATGATGCCTGGGTCGTCAGAACACCTCTTGTGGAACGAAAACCGACGCCTAACGGACAAGGCGATACCTTCTCATCCGTCGCTTTAGGCACTTACCTCAAAACAAAGTCAGCCAAAGACGCTTTAGAAGCTGCCGTCAACACACTTTACGGATTAGTTTCTCATATGGACAGCGGTGCTCTTGATCTTCCTCTCATTGATGAGCAGCGTCAGATCCTCAGTCCTGAACATCGTTTCGAAGCTGTTCGCTGCTAGCTCAAAATTTTCATCGCTCTAAAAGCTTCCATCTCGGAGGCTTTTTCTTTGCGTCCGTTGTGAGGCTCTCACGCGCTAGTGAACATCGCCTCCTTCCTATAATCAAAACACTTTGTTTTGTGAGGCGTATTATGTCTGTTGCTGTTTTTCCTCTCGGCCCCTTAGAAACCAATTGCTATATCGTTAGCTACGAAGGCCAAGCTGTTGCAATTGATGTCGGCGGAGACCCCGCTCCCGTGAGCAAATATCTCAAAGAACACGGGGTAGAGCTGAAAGCAATCTGCATCACGCATATGCACTTTGACCATCTTTATGGCGTTGCCGCTTTAGCTGCCGAAACGCACGCTACGGTCTATACGCCGGAAAAAGATAAAGTCATCGCTTCCACAGTTCTTGGGCAGGGCGGATCTTCTGGCTTTCCTGCTGTCCCTAAATTTGAATCCGTCAGCATTGAGCCGGGAAATAAGACAGAGTTTGCCGGACTTGAATGCAAAGTTTTGAGTGTTCCCGGACACACACCGGGCTCTGTGGCTTATTACTTCAAGAAAGAAAAGTGCGTCTTTGTCGGCGACACGCTTTTCTTAGAATCCATCGGCAGAACGGACTTCCCGTTCTCCAGTCATGAACAGCTTGTGACATCGATCCGCTCCGAGCTCTTCTCTTTGCCGGATGACACAATTGTCTATCCGGGCCACGGACCTGAGACCTCCATCGGCTACGAGAAAGAGCACAACGCCTTCCTGTAATCGAAAAATTCTCGCCTGTCAGCAGACAGCTACTCTGCCGGCAGGCGTTTGTTTTTCCTAAGAGCCCACTTTTTCAAAATATATTCCAGAAGAATAGGTTATCGCGTGCAACGTAACTTTTGGATTTTTGCTTGCTGAGACTCAGAAATACGCAGGCACAAAAAACCGCTCAAACTTTCTCACCCAAGCGGCTTGTTGCAACCTTATCTAGCTTGCTACTTCACATCAGGTGCAGACACCGGAGTGATGACATCTTCTTCAAGCTGCCATTTGCCGTTTTCTTTAACTCCGAGCAGCTGGATTTCAAAAATCAATGTTGCATTCGGAGGAATAACAGAACCGGCGCCTCCGTCGCCATAGGCTAACTGAGACGGAATGAACAGACGGCGAACACCCCCGACCTTCATGCCGGCAACGCCGCGGTCCCAGCCCTGGATAACATAGCCTGCTCCGAGCGGGAATTCAAAAGGTTCTTTGCGGTCAACGCTGGAATCAAACTTTGTGCCGTCTTCGAGCCAGCCTGTGTAATGAACACGAACGAGCTCACCAGGCTTGGCCTCTGCACCTGTACCGACTTTGACGTCCACTATCTTTAAATCTTGTAAATCTTGAGTGTCAATACCAAACATCGTTATCGCCTCCTATTGGCGCTTCACTAGTGATTCTTGGATTTTATGCTCACTTGGTTCCCCCTATTGGTCTAATCCCTCAGATTGAGAACTGATTCCGCACTACACTCCCACAGATTCAAAGAGGACTAATTGAATGTCGAATTCTTTTAAGACACTTGGGTTTGCACCCCAATTAGAAAAGTTAATCGAAGCCAACGGCTTTACGTCGCCGACTCCGATTCAAATGAAAGCCATCCCGCTCGTTCGACAGGGATACGATCTTTTGGCTGCAGCTCAGACCGGCACCGGTAAAACGGCTGCTTTTGTTCTGCCCATGCTGCAGAAGATGATAGAAGAACCGACGCTTTATCAAAAGCGCGTTCCTCGTGTTTTAGTACTGACTCCTACCCGAGAGCTTGCCGCGCAAGTCGGAGAAACTATTCTTTCTCTGGGCAAAGACCTCGGCGTACGCTCTGCCGTCGTTTTCGGCGGTGTGGGCATCAACCCGCAGAAGGCCGCCATTGCCAAAGGGCTGGATTTCTTAGTTTCGACACCGGGTCGTCTGCTCGATCTCATGAACCAGGGTTTTGCAGGTCTCTCTAAGACGCACATTCTGATTCTGGACGAAGCCGACCGTATGCTGGATATGGGCTTTCTCCCTGACTTAAAGCGCATTCTGAAGGCGCTCCCGCCGGATCGCCAAACACTGCTCTTTTCCGCAACGTTCTCACCGGAAATTAAAAAGCTTGCTTCCGAATTCCTCAATAAGCCTGAGTCCGTCGAAATCGAACGAAATAAGGACTCCTCTCTTGTTCGCCAAACGCTTTACAGAGTTCCGAAAGCTAATAAACACACTGTCCTTCGCGACCTTATCGTCGACAACCAATGGGATCAGGTTTTGGTCTTTACCAGAACCAAATACGGCGCAGATAAGCTGGTTCGCCATCTGCTCAAAGACGGTCTGGTTGCCAAAGCCATTCACGGCGATAAATCTCAGAGCGCCAGAACGACAGCACTCAGAGAGTTCAAAGAGCACAAGCTTCCTATTCTCGTTGCCACTGACATCGCTGCCCGCGGCTTAGATATTGAAAAGCTTCCTCAGGTCGTCAACTACGAACTGCCGCAGCAAGCAGAAGACTACGTTCACCGTATCGGCAGAACGGGACGCGCAGGAGAAGCGGGAGAAGCTTATTCTCTGGTTTCTCCGGAAGAGTTGCCGCAGCTGGCTGCGATCGAAAAGTTCATCAAGAAGCCCCTGCCATTGTCCGATTTTCCCGGGCTGGATTACTCTGACTGGAAAGTTTCTGCTCCGACAAAGCCTCAGAACAAAAATCGCCGCCCCGGGCCAAGAAGAAACGCTCCTGCCGGATTCAAGCGCTCCGACGGGAAGCCCTCTGTTCGGCGTAAGGCCGCTCGCGGACAATAGCCTGTGTTCCACGGCTTTTTCCGTTCACTGGATAGATAACTTTTAGGCGGCCTCGGGAGTTTTCCTGCGGTCGCCTTCTTATAATCGGACAAGGATAGTTGTTTTTTATGACCGAAGCCTGACACTTGAGCCGCTTCGGCCGATTTTTAATGTGGTTGTTTATGCAAACTCCGAAATTAAACGAAGTGAAGCAGCAAGCCGGCTTTTCGTTGGAAGACATCAATATTGAAGGTTTCGCACCGATGCCTTCTCCGGCTGAAATCAAAAAAATGGCGCCTCTCACCGAGGCCGCTGCCGAGAACGTCAACAAAAGCAGAAACCAAATCAAACAGATTTTGACGGGAGAAGATGACCGTTTAATGGTCATCACAGGCCCGTGCTCCATTCATGATCCGAAAGCGGCTCTGGATTACGCTCAGCGTTTAGCTGAACTCTCAGAACACATCTCCGAGACCATCTTCCCGGTCATGCGCGTTTATTTTGAGAAACCAAGAACCGTCGTGGGCTGGAAAGGCTATATCAACGATCCGGACATGAACAACTCCTTCAACATGGCCAAGGGAATGCTCAAAGCCCGCGAGCTCATGATCAAAATCAATGAGATGGGCCTGGCCGTTGCCACCGAAGCCTTGGATCCCTTCGGTCCTCAGTATTTGGGCGAACTCGTCAGCTGGTACGCCATCGGTGCCCGCACAACCGAAAGCCAAACCCACAGAGAAATGGCAAGCGGTCTGTCTGCTCCGGTCGGTTTCAAGAACGGCACCGACGGCCTGTTAGACAGCTCGATTAATGCAGTTAAAGCCAGCCGCCAGAGCCACTACTTCCTCGGTATCTATGAAAACGGCCAAAGCTCCATTATCAAGACCAAGGGCAACCGTTACAGCCACTTGGTTCTTCGCGGAGGCGGCGGACGTCCGAACTTTGATACCGTGAGCGTCATGCTGGCTGAAAAAGCCCTCAAAAATGCCGGTGTCGAGTCCCGCATCGTTGTCGACTGCTCGCATGCCAACAGCATGAAAAATCCCGACCTGCAGCCGTTTGTTTTAAATGACTGCATCACTCAGATCGTCAACGGAAATAAATCGATTTGCGGCGTCATGCTGGAGAGCAACATCAATACCGGTAATCAAAAGATCCCTGCCGATCTTTCCCAGCTTAAGTACGGTGTCTCTGTCACCGATGCCTGCATAGACTGGGAAACTACCGAACATGCTTTGCGCATGACAAATCGTCGTCTTTTGGATAAGAAATTAAATGGTGAGTAAACGCTTACTTTTAGCTGCCGCAGCGCTTGCTGCTCTGGCTTTAGCGGGGTGTTCTTCTACCGGACCGCATTCCGCTTTTATCCCGCACGCCGATCGTGCCGGTCTTGATCCGCTTCTGGATGCACCTTTGCGTACGGAAACCGTTTGCAAAGGTGCAGGACTTTTTACCGCCGGTACCAAACTTGCCGGTTTTTCCTTCGAATGTCCCGACCTGGACGTCGTTGCGACGTTGAACGAACTGCGGGATGCCGGCTGGCGTGTTGAGAAAATGCACATCGGCCGCCAGACGATCGAAAACGACGAAAGCGGTACTCCGCTCTCGGCAACGATTCGCAAAGTTTATTAATTTTCCATTGCGGAGGCTTCAGTGAACTCCTCTATCAGCAGCAGACTGTCTGCATTACGTTTTTTTTTGAAAGATCACGGTCTTAACGGCTGGATCGTCCCGATGGCAGACCCTCATCTTTCCGAATACGTAGATGAACACTATGCCTTCCGCAAGTGGCTTTCGGGCTTCACGGGCTCTGCAGGATCTCTCTTAGTGACCCAGGACGCCGCAGCGCTTGTCACCGACTCCCGCTACTGGGTTCAGGCCGAGCAGCAGCTCGAGGGCTCCGGCATTGAACTCGTTAAACTCAACCAAGGCTACGCCGCGGAGTCTGCCGACTGGTTTGCCGCGCACTTGATGGCCAACGACTGCGTCGGCATCAACTCCGAATTGATTTCCAGCAAAGACGCCAAGAATTACGCCCGAGTTTTTGCCGAGAAACATCTTCATCTCTCGCTGGTTCGTCAGACGCCCGAAGAAACCATCTGGGAAGAAAGACCGGAACGCACTGAAAAGCCGATCTTTGACCATACAGTTTCCCCGCGAAACCGAGAACAGAAACTTACCGCTCTGCGTGAGGTTCTCAAAAAAGAGGGCGCCGACTACCTGCTCACATCTAAGCTCGACGATATCGCCTGGATCTTTAATCTGCGCGGTTCCGATGTGCCGGACAACCCGGTCTTCTACGCCTACTCGCTGATTCCGGCTAAAGGGAATGCCACCCTTTTTATCAACGAAGAAAAAGTTCCTGCCGATCTGAAAGAACAATTGGCTGAGGAAGGAGTTGTCTTAGCACCTTACCATTCCGTCGGTGCAGCACTCGCATCTCTTTCCTCAGGAACCGTACTGGCCGACCCGGAAGAAATCAATGCCTCTCTTCTGTCACGCTTACCGGAACAAATCACTCAGCTGGAATTGCCTAATCCTATCGAGCTCATGAAAGCGCTTAAAACGCCGGAAGAGATCGAATTAATCTCGGAGGCGATGCTCAAAGACGGTGTTGCTTTAGTGCGGTTCTTCGCGTGGCTCGACCGCAATTTAGGCAAAGAGGAAATGACGGAGCAGTCGCTCGCCGACAAGCTTCTTTATTTCAGAAAATCTCTTCCGGGATACATTTCTCTTAGCTTCGAAACGATTTCTGCGTTCGGACCAAACGCCGCACTCCCCCACTACCAACCGGAGAAAACCGGAGGCGCCCAAATCAGGGGGAACGGATTCCTTCTCATTGATTCCGGAGCTCAATTTCCAGAAGGTACGACGGACATCACCCGTACAAAGTTGATCGGCGAAGCAACCGACTTAATGAAGGAAGATTACACCGCTGTATTACGGGCAAATATTAGGCTCGCGATGGCAGTATTTCCCGACGGTATTTCCTCGCAGATATTAGACCCGATTGCGCGGGCACCCATCTGGCAACATTTTGCTAATTTTGGGCATGGAACGGGCCATGGCGTCGGATTTTTCCTTAATGTTCACGAAGGGCCGCAGAGGATTAGTTACCCGCGGATAAGCCCTCGTTTCGATGCGTTTATCTCGAAAGAGACAGCAATGTCCGAAGGCATGGTGACCAGTGATGAACCCGGTATTTATCGTCCCGGCCGCTGGGGTATCCGCATTGAAAATTTGGTGGCGACCGAATTCGCAGAAGAAAATGAATTCGGACGTTTCTTGAAATTCAGAACACTAACTCTTTGTCCGATAGACCTTTCTGCCGTCATTCCGGAAAGGCTGCAGCCCGACGAAAAGAAATGGCTGAACGAGTACCACACTCTTGTCCGTCAGAAGGTGCTCCCGCACATTCATGACGAGCGCACCATTGTGTGGCTCGTATGGAACACAAGAGAAATTTAAAACATGACCACAGAAAAAGTTAGTTTGAAACACTGGCTGGAAACGCGCTGGCGCGGAACGCTTATGGCCGTCATTATCGGCGCTGCCTCACTATTCGTCTCTGAACACTACGGCGGTCCTGCTGTTTTGTTCGCCTTGTTAATCGGTATGGCTTTCCACTTCCTCTCAGAGGACCGGAGAACGCTTGCCGGTATTCATTTTTGCTCCACAACCGTTCTCCGATGGGGCGTAGGCCTGTTAGGTGCCAAAATCACCGCGAGCCAGCTGGGACTCCTGTCTCCGGCCCTGCTTGCCATGATTATCGGCGGTGTGTTTGCCACACTGCTCTTCGGCGCTTTCATTACCCGTTTTTCTAAGTGGCCGCTTACCGAAGGCACACTGGCTGCCGCCTCTACCGCTATTTGCGGTGCGTCTGCCGCTATTGCCTTAGCTGCCACATTCAACCATAAGCAGTTAAGAGAACAGGCTCTGCTTGCTATCGTGGTCACGGTTACCGCCCTGTCCACCCTCGCTATGGTTCTTTATCCGTTCATCTCCGGATGGTGCGGCTTTGACCACATCGATGCCGGCATCTTCTTAGGCGGTACCATTCACGACGTTGCACAGGTCGTGGGCGCCGGCGCCATGATCGGGCCGGACGCACTGGAAATCGCGAGCTTGACGAAGATGATTCGTGTCGCTCTTCTGATCCCGATCCTCATCATCTTCATGTTTGTCTTTTCCTCTAAGGCACATCGCACTGAAGAAGAGAAAGCCAAGCCCTGGTACAAGAACATTCCGATGTTCCTGCTCGGCTTCATCGCTCTGGCCGCTTTGAACTGCACTGGAATTATTCCGACGAATGTCTCCAACACACTCGGCGAAATCTCCAGACTGTTCATTTTGATTTCCATTTCTGCCCTTGGTTTAAAGACCTCTCTGGGCAAACTGAAGGAAGTCGGCTGGACACCGATCGTGCTGATGAGCATCGATACAGTCTTCCTCCTGCTGTGGGTTATCATCGGTATCTTCCTGATCCGCGGTTAATTTGATGCTTTAGTTTCATCTTTCTTCTTAGGACTCGGTTCGCTAGAATCGAGTCCTTATTTTTTGCCGCTTCCTCTGCCGGCGCTTCCTTCGCAGAACTTTCCGCTCATGACCGTACTGAAAATCCTTTATCAAGACGAAGACCTTGTCATTGTCTCCAAGCCGGAAAAGATGCTGACGCACCGAACGGAGATTGCCAACGGCGACACCGAGTTCGCGCTGCAGCTTTTACGCGATCAGATCGGCCGACGCGTGAGTCCTGTGTATCGGCTTGACCGAGGTACTTCAGGAATCCTGATGTTCGGTCTTAACAGCGAAGTAATTTCAGCACTGAACCAACAGACGCACGAAACTTTTCATAAACGCTATTACGCCGTCGTTCGCGGCTGGACACCGGAAAATATTGAGATTCGGCATGCACTGAAGCCTCCTGTCGATCCCTATTTGCGCGTGCAGAAAACTGAAGCACAGGACGCTCTCTCTTATCTCCACAGAGTAGCCGAAGCCGAGGTTCCCGTTCCTTCGGGCAAATTCCATACCACCCGCCTCTCTTTAGTTCTACTCGAACTTGCTACCGGAAGACGACATCAATTGAGGCGTCATCTCAAACATCTTGCGCATCCGATTATCGGAGATGCGACTTACGGCAAAGGACCGCTCAACCGAGCCCTTGCAGAATATTTCGGCGGAGACCGTCTCCTTCTCCACTGTGGCCGAATCAGCTTCATCCATCCCAGAACGCAACAACAAATCACGATAGAAGATCAGCCGAGCGGCCTTATGCGGCAGGTCATCGACCGCCTCGGATGGGATAATTATTTGCATGCTTCTTATTTAATAGAATGGCATTTCTTTGATTATTCAGATCTTTTGGTAAAATAAAGTCTGAAAATTCCCTTAATACTTTTTAGCCTTGAAACTAAAAGGCCTTGTGTTCCCATTCGTCGCAGATAAAACGGGAAATATTTGCGAAATCTTTTAAAAGACTGGGATTTATTTTTGTTTTACACGGTTTTGAGTCGTATACTGAATCGATCAAACCTCGTTTAGGAGAACTTATAAAAATGAAGCACGGAAAACTTGTCACTTCCATTTTGGTTTTATCTTTAGCTGCCGTCACTGCTGCGTTTGCCAGCATGGCGCAGGCCCGCTCCTTAGAACAAATTAAGGCCTCCGGCGAACTCTTAGTCGGTTCCACCGGCGACTACAAGCCGATGAGCTATCTCAACAAAGAAACCGGAAAATACGAAGGCTTTGACGCTGAAATGGCTCAGTCCCTGGCCAAATACCTCGGTGTTAAGCTCAAATATGTTCCGACCTCTTGGAAGACATTACAGGCCGACACAATGGCCGATAAGTTTGACGTTGCCATGAGCGGTATTACCGTTACGGATGCCCGTAAAAAGGTCATGACCATGTCCGACGGTTATCTCACTTTCGGTAAAACGATTCTCGTCACTAAGAACAAGGCGGGTCAGTTCAAAGAATTGAACGACGTCAACCAGCCGTCCGTTCGCGTGATGTACAACCCGGGAGGTACCAACGAAAAATTTGCCAAGGAAATGACTCCGAAAGCTCAGCTCATGATGCATGAACACAATGCTGAGATCCCGGGCTTGGTCGGCGAAGGCAAAGCCGATGTCATGATCACCGAAACGATGGAAGCTCGCCGCTACGCCAAGGACAATCCTAAGGTTGCTGCTCCGCTGGTCGACAAACCCTTCACAGAAAACCACTTCGGTGTTCTGATGAAACAGGGTTATCCGAAACTTGAAGCCACTGTGAACGACTGGATGAAGACCATCAAGGACAACGGCACCATGGCTAAGTGGGAAGAACAGTACATTAAGTAATCTTCATTTGACGCCTTAGTCAAAACAGGCCGCAGACAAAACCGATCGTGTCGGAATTTGCTGCGGCTTTTCACTTAAACCGGAACACTATTTCTTAGTCTTCAATTAGTAGTTTTTGGGATTTCTGCTTGCCACTAACGCCCTCTTGAACTGCAAGCGAGGTCGTATAATTTTCCTAAGCAACCAAGGCGACCGAACCCCCTCAAATCCCAGAATTCTTCTACTCGCCTTCATGTTAAAAACGATAACTATCGGCATATGCTTAACCTAAACGTCGGCTAAAGGTCACATCAGAATTCTACGGACTGACCTTTAGCTGATTCTGCGGCGTCTCATCAAATCCCGGTATTCCCAGTAATGTAAAGAATAATCTGTCACGTTTCGTCTCTCCGCTTCTTTGTTTGACGGTCCCGTTATCACTCCGCAGGCTCGTCAATTCAATGCAGTCGAACCAGTCGATTAAACTTTGCATCGATTGT
>OHAM01001080.1_pt1 | contig 17985 bp, 16 predicted proteins | sample 1577161 | NCBI WGS metagenome assembly OHAM01 (sample SAMEA3541583, study PRJEB24748) | human gut metagenome | biome: human gut; feature: human-associated habitat; material: faeces | place: China | collected 2012
GATCGCCGCTCCGATCAGCCCCAGGATCGTTCCCTCCACCACAAACGGCGCCCGGATCATGAAATTTGTCGCTCCGATGAGCCGCATGATCCTGTTCTCGTTCTTGCGGAATTCAGCGGCGACAGAGATCGTATTGCTGATCAGGAACACCGCAACGGCGAGCAGCATGGCGATCAGGACGCCGAACAGGAGTCCCAGGATCTTATTAAAGCTCGCGAGGCCGGTTGCCGCACTGTTGGAATAGTTTACCTTGCGGACTCCGGAAAGTCCTTCCAGGTAAGCCACCATCCCGTCCTGATCCGTGATGTTGTTTAAGCGGATCTCATAGGAAGAAGATCCCGCAAGAGGATTATCGTCCGCAAATCCTTCCGCAAGTGCCTCCTCGTCCCCGAAATACTCGCTCTTAAAACTGTCCCACGCCTCCTCAGCGGAGACAAATTTAATCTCTTTTATGATTCCCGACTTGTCCGACTCGATCTTTGCCCCGATGTCTTTGATCTCGTCCTCCGTCAGGTTCTCATCGAAAAATACCGTGATCCCCATCGTTGTCTCCGCCGTGCGGACCATGTACTCGATGTTGGTGATCACAGAAAAAAATACGCAGAATAAAAAAATACATGCAGAAATGATCGCGGTCGACGCAAGGGAAAACCAGATATTTCTGCATATATTCACCAGTCCCTGCTTCATGCAGAACCAGAATGTGCTAATCCTCATAACGGTACCCACTTTCCTCCTCATCACGGATCACCATACCACGGTCGATCGTAATAACGCGTTTTTTCATCATGTCCACGATCTCATGGCTGTGCGTGACAACGATCACGGTTGTCCCACGCCTGTTGATCTTTTCCAGAAGTCCCATGATCTCCATCGCATTGTGGGGATCCAGGTTTCCTGTCGGCTCATCGGCAAGCAGGATCTCCGGACGGTTGATCAGAGCCCTGGCGATCGCCACTCGCTGCTGTTCTCCGCCGGAAAGCTGGTGCGGGAAAAACTTATATTTGGAAGAAAGGCCTACCATCTTCAACATCTGCGGAACAGATTCCCGGATCGTCCGGCTGGACTCTCCGATCACTCTCTGGGCAAATGCCACATTCTCATAAACCGTCTTATCTTTTAAAAGACGGAAATCCTGGAATACGACACCAAGACGTCTGCGGTATTTCGGAACATATCTTCTCGGCATTTTCACGAGGTCCATGTCATTAACGACAACACGGCCGGAAGTCGGCTCCACTTCCTTCAAGAGGATCTTGATCAATGTGGATTTTCCGGAGCCGCTCCGGCCGGTTATAAAGACAAATTCCCCATCATCGATCGTGATGTTCACATCCCGCAGGGCTTTCGTACCCCTGTCATAGGTCTTTGTCAGTTTTGAAATTTCTATCATAATTTAGTAGTCCAGATTCTCCATGTACTTCATGTACTTTACAACCATCAGGGCAATCTTGAAGGTGATCGCGTCCTCAAATACGCGCAGATCCAGACCGGTGCTCTTCTGGAGCTTATCCAGACGGTAAACGAGCGTATTTCTGTGGATGTAGAGCTGTCTTGATGTCTCGGAGACATTCAGGCTGTTCTCAAAGAACTTATTGATCGTTGTGAGTGTTTCCTCATCGAACTCATCCGGGTTCTTCCCGTCAAAGATCTCCTTGATAAACATCCGGCAGAGCGGAAGCGGAAGCTGATAGATCAGACGTCCGATACCAAGGTTCGAGTAAGCAACTACATTCTTGCTGCTGTAGAAGATCTTTCCGACGTCGAGAGCCATCTTCGCCTCTTTGTAGGAGCGGGAGACATCCTTGATCTCGCCGACGATCGTACCGAACGCGATGCGCACCTTGGACATTGCCTCCGTGTTCAGCATATCCAGGATCGTGTTCGCGACCTTCTCAAGATCCTCGTAAGTCTCACCCGGCTTTACCTCGCGGACGAGGATGATATTCTTTTCATCGACAGCCGTGATGAAATCTTTTGTCTTTGTAGAGAACAGGCTCCGCATCGTCTCCAGAGCATTGTTGTCTTTTTCATTCTTTGTTTCGATCAGATATACTACTCGTTTTACATTCGTCTCGATATGGAGCTTCTTCGCGCGGTTGTAGATATCAACGAGAAGAAGGTTGTCGAGAAGAAGGTTCTTGATGAAGTTATCTTTATCGAATCTTTCCTTGTAGGCCACCAGAAGATTCTGGATCTGGAACGCTGCCAGTTTGCCTACCATATAAACATCATCGCTGCCGCCTTTTGCGAGCAGGATGTACTCAAGCTGGTGCTCATCAAACACTTTAAAGAACTGATAACCGGAAATCACCTGGCTGTCCGCCGGAGAATCCACAAACGCGAGTATGGAGCTTTCATACTCTTCCGCATGCTCGAATGTGGAAGCCAGGACCTTTCCCTCCACATCACAGACGCAAAGGTCAATTCTTGTAATCTCTTTCAGTCCTTCGATATTCGACTGTAAAATCTGATTTGAAATCATAGCGTCCTCTCCTTTTCACAGTATCGCGACGATCCAGTACCTTTCTCCTCAGGTTCCACGGTTTGCAGTTCCTTTCGGGATGAATGGCAATCGTTGCAGGCATGGACATATTCACATTTATTCTAATGCAAAATCACAAAAAAGAAAAGAATTTTTTTGTATTTTTCACTAAAAAAACAGACCGGATCCCCGTAAAAGGACCGGCCTGCCTGACATTTTGGTTATTCTGCAATAATTTTTTCTGTTTCTTTGTCGAAGAGGTACACATTGTCGCCGGAAATTTTGAAGGACATCTTCTTTCCGGTGAGATTTTCTCCGCCTTCCGCCTTTGCCAGGAATTCATTCTCACCGACACGGAAGCGGATATACGGCGCATCATCGATCTCCGCGCCTCCGATGAGTTCCCCTGTGATCTCTCCGTTCTCTCCGTTCTTTGCCGGAGCGACTTTATCCGGGCGGACACCTGTAAAGACCTCCTTGCCCACATAGCCGAGCTCTCTGAGGAGTTTTCCTTTTTTCTCTGAGAGCGGGATTGTTCCTGATGAAAACTTCAGGACAACACTGCCGTTCTCCTCCGTCACCTTCGCGATGGATAAGTTCATCCTCGGTGTTCCGAAAAATCCGGCAACAAACAGGCTGCCCGGGTGGTTATAGATATTCTGTGCGGAGTCTTCCTGGCAGATCACGCCTTCGTTCATCACGATCATCCTTGTCCCCAGCGCCATTGCCGTTTTCTGGCTGTCTGTCGCGTAGATCACTGTGATCCCGAGCTCACGGTTGATGTTTGCAAATTCTTTTCTCATCACTTCCTGAACATCCGGATCCGCCTCCGCGATCGTGCGGTCCAGGAGCAGGATCCCCGGGCGGCGCATCAGGGCACGTCCGAGAAGGACACGATATGTATCAGCGGCTGAGAGTTCTTCCGGCATCTTGTCAAGAGTCTCCCAAAGATTTAAGATCTTTGCAGTCTCTTGCACTCTTCTCTCGATCTCCGCTGGGTTCATTTTTGCCATCCGGAGTGAAAACATGAGATTTTCCTCCACGCTCATTTCCGGATAGAGTACACTGTTCTTAAAAAGCATCGCGACGTTTCTCTCTTTCGGATCCGCGTCCGTCATGTCGATCCCATCGATCAGCAGGCTGCCTGAAGTGATCTCCTCAAGTCCGCCGATCATCCGAAGCAGCGTCGATTTTCCGCACGCCGTCGGTCCCACCAGGATCAAAAATTCCCTGTCCTTCACTTCCAGATTGAAATCCCGGATTGCCTGCTGGTCACCCGGAAACGTCTTGTTGATATTTTTTAACACTAAACCGGACATCAATTTCCTCCTGATCTGTATGATATATTCATCTGCCGGATTGCAGACTTAACCTATTGTTATATCTATTGTATCCATCATACACAAACGGTACATGTTTTTCCATATGGTTATTCCACAAAAAAAATGCGTTTTTTCCATGCATATTCCATAGGACCACTCAGACTTTTGGGAAAATATGCCCTTTTTCCATAAAAACAGACAGACGGTTAGTTAATTTCTTATCAAAATTGCCAAAAAGGCGGAGACTGTTTTCACTCACAGTCTTCGCCTTTTTATTTACGCAAACAACGAGCCAAAGTCCGCGCTTGTACGAGACCCTGGCGACTGTCGCGATCATTCTTATTTTACTGCGATCGCTTCCATCTCAAGAAGGACGTCCTTCGGAAGTCTTGCAACCTCCACGCAGGAACGTGCCGGGCAGTCTTTTGCGAAATATTTTGCATAGATGCCGTTGATCGTTGCGAAATCATCCATGTTTTTGATGAATACGCTTGTTTTTACAACCTGGTCAACAGATGTCCCTGCTGCCTCGAGAAGATTCTTCACATTTTTCATGACCTGCTCTGCCTGAGCCTCGATCCCCTCCGGGATCTCACCTGTCTCCGGGTTTACCGGGATCTGTCCGGATGCAAATACAAAACCATTTGCCTCGATTGCCTGGGAATACGGTCCGATCGCTGCCGGTGCGTTTGTTGTGCTGATAACTTTCTTCATGTGATTTTCCTCCATGATTCCTTATTTATCGATTTTCCGGATGCTTTTCTCCGTGATCTCGATCTTTCCTTCTTTTAACAGATGTCCCACCGCACGCTTGAATGCGTTCTTGCTGAGTTTGAACTCGCGCGCGATGACTTCCGGAGCTGCCTTATCATTAAACGGCAGGACTCCGTCAAACTCTTCAATGACCTTCATGACAAGATCGGCGTCAGAAAAGATCTGACTTCCCGCCTTGTCTCTCGTTGTGAGGTCAAGCTTTCCGTCCGCACGGACTCTCGTCACACGGACACGGATCTCATCTCCTACCTTGTAGCCGGAAAACAGTTCCTTTTTCGGGATCATTCCCTGGTAGATCCCATCCACCGCAACGAATGCGCCCATATCCGGATTGATCTCAAATACAAATCCATCCGCCTCGTCTCCGGTGTGGTACGGGGAATCGCATCTCAGATACTGGTATGCCTTCATGGTCGCCGCGAGACGTTTGCTCTTATCCACGTAGAGGGCAACCAGGCATTTCTCTCCTTTGCGGACCTGGTGGGTCTGCTCCTTAAACGGGAGCAGGAGATCTTTCTCCAGTCCCATATCGAGAAACGCGCCGATCTTTGAGACTTCTTTCACCTCAAGGACCGCCGTCTCACCCAGAGTGACCTTCGGGCGAGATGTCGTCGCGATCAAGCGGTCCTCAGAATCCTTGTAGAGGAACACCTCCAGCTCATCCCCGATCTTCGTTCCCGCCGGTACCTGCTTCTTCGGGAGAAGGACGCCCTGGGCATCCGCCTTATCTCCGTCAGAGAGATAAATTCCGAAGTCCTTCTCTTTGATCACTTTCAGTTTCTGAATTTTTCCGATTTCCATCATGTCTTTCGTCCTCCCGCAGCTGCATCCCCGGCATTGTTCACGTTCCATGCAAACAGCAACCAGGATCTTTCCGCTGCGTCCTCTCTTTTTATTTTCACTGTCATGATCCTGCAAACCATCAGCAGGATCCGGTTACATCTCTTTCAACTCGATATTTGCAAACACATCGCCGTCCGGATTGCAGAGCGATACAAGATAGGATTTTCCTTCCCGCGCGCTCCTGATCACGATCTCATCCCCGAGCACAGCCGCCTTCCTGTATTCAGCCCTGATCTCCGAAATTTCCGTCCCGGCCGGAAGAAGTTCTCTCGCAATGTCCACATACTGGGCATTGTTTACATGAAGGTTCGTGTCGAGAAGGTGTTTCATGACCACCATCCGTCCCGTCTTCTCCATCTCCTTCGGCACCTGGATCTTTCTTCCCGCATCCTCCATCTCGAGTTTCGGGCTGAACTCCCCGTAAGGAGCTGTGTCCGACTCCATGATCCGCATCGGGCGTCCCGTCTCCGTATTCAGGAGAAACCAGTAGGAATTTGCCTTCACGAGATATTCGTTCTTTTCATCTAGGATCGCGAAGTTTCTCAAGGCGTAAAGTCCTTTTACCCCATACGGCCATGTGACCACGCGGATCTTTTCACCCAGCGCCGGGCGTCTTTCGATCATGATCTGCCAGGATGATAACAGCCATGCTTTCTTCTCCTGCTCCAGATATCCGATCCCGACTCCCGCGTCTTCCGACTGCATTGTCGAACAGTCCTGCATATAATTCATGATCCCGGTCAGGGACAGCTTCGCGTCAATATCCGTCTCGCTGTACCGGACCCGGCTGTTTAATTCATACATAATCTACCTCACCGATCGGCAAGATCCGTATTCCGACTCAAAAATCCATTCCCGCGAAACACGCTCTTTTTCCGACTTCGCCTGTAACTGTTCAGTACCTTCACAGTCACGAGCAAAAATCCATTAACAATTGCCTGCGGCAATGGGATTTTTGCCTGCCAGCCCATGTTTTCGTACGGTCAGCGCAGTAAATGCGCAGACCTACTGAATAGTTAGCTTCGCCTTTACATTAACACAAATGGATGTCAAGCGCAAGAAAAAGGTGTACAGTAACAAAAAAGACCATTAAGCCTTGCATTCACAAAGATTAACAGCCTTTTATCAGCTGGGCTACAAGGATTCGAACCTTGAAAATGACGGAGTCAGAGTCCGTTGCCTTACCATTTGGCGATAGCCCAATAATAATATGTGCTTAAAGCACTTTGACAATATTTAGTTTATAAACTGGGCTACAAGGATTCGAACCTTGAAAATGACGGAGTCAGAGTCCGTTGCCTTACCATTTGGCGATAGCCCAATGCATCAACGAGACATATTATAGCGCAACGACTCTGATCCGTCAACTATTTTTTTCAATTTTTTTATTTTTTATTTACTGGATCCTGCTGCAGGCTTTCCAGTCCGGAAAATTACTGCCTGTGGATGAACATTTTCCCTCACCTGTCTTAATGATTCCGCGGATTGTCCGGATCTTCGAAACCAGGGCCCTGCATGTATGCCGGAGTCTTTGTTTCCGGTGTCAGCATTCCGGACGCCGCGGTGGTCTCCGTGACCGCAGCCGTTGTCTCCGAGGCTGTCGGCGCGGCTGTCTCCGGCGGCACAGTTTCCGGCGCTGCAGTTACAGCCGGAGCCGTCTCCGCCGGAGAAGTTTCCGGAACTCCGGTCGTCTCATGAGAAGTTCCATACCCCCAGGTATTCCGATTCCGTCTCCGTTCAGAACTTCCATATTCATCGCGTTCAGACTCATCGTCCTCGTCATCCCCGTCTTTCCGGTAGCTTCCTGTATCCTGGTCCACCCAGTCCACGCTCTCTCCGGCTTCCAGGGCTTTCCGGCGTCTCTGCATCTCCGAAAGGCCATCGTTCTCCGTAGTCTCTGTCTCTTCGCCCGCAGCAGACTCATCCGTAGTCTCTGTTTCCTGCTTTAAGACATCTTCCGTGCTCTCCTGAGCAGTTGTCTCCTCCTCTGTACTCTCCTCGCTGGCTTTCTCAAACGTCGTCTTTACGATCACCGGCTCCAGCGACAGCTGATATTCATGTTCTTCGATCTCACGGACCAGACGTTTCGAGGAATACCCGGCGAGTTCTTCCTTTTCCGGCACTGTGATCTCCGGATTTTCCGCAAACAGACGCTTTAAGAACTCCGCCTTCGTCACCGTGATCCCATATTCCGTCACAAGTTTTTTCGTGTCTGCGTCCTCATCCGCCTCAAACACGTAGACCTTCGCCCTGGACTCCTTTTTCTGGAGCTCGGACTCTGTCTCCTTCTGAACTTCTTTTACAATCTTCTCCGGTGACGCCTTACTGTCCGGATCGGATCTCCGGACAGAGATCAGGATTCCTCCGTCCTCGCCCAGACTGTTATTCTCAGCGAGCCGGTCAAAAATTTTCCCCACAGTGATCCCAAGACTTTTTCCGTCAAACGCATCCATGGAGACCGTTTCATTTGTCCTCGCCATCTTTCCGGATGCCGACAGCACTGCGCCCCTCCGGTTCATGGTAAATTCCATCAGGATATCGGAATTCACTTCCATGATCAGGGACTCTTTCTGATTCTTTCCAGCCATCAGGACCGCCATCAGGCAGACGGCAGCTGCGCAGGCCGCCAGCGCTCCTCCTGCCCTCGTAAACCACTTTTTCAGGGATTCCGCGGAGAATTCTCCGTCAGCTCCCATTCCCGCTTCCCTTCGGTCCGTCTGCTTTTTCTTCTCCTCAAAGAGTATGTCCTCATGTTCTTCATTCTGATTCATCATACCGTTTTCCTCTCGCCTTCATAAGCCACGTGAAGAAGGAATAAGCCTTCCGGCGGAGCAGTTCTCCCCGCCATGTCCCGGTTCTTTGCCTCCAGGATCACCTTCATTTCCTCCGGTTTCCGCATTCCGCTGCCGATCTCCAGGAGCGTTCCCGTCAAGATCCGCACCATGTTGTAGAGAAAGCCGTTTCCTGTATACAGAAGTTCGATCTTCGTTCCGTGTTCCACGATCTTTATCTCATCGATCCGGCGCACCGTGCTCTTTTTCATCCTGCGGTTCGCACAGAAACTTTTGAAATCATGCTCCCCGATGAGGAAGCCTGCCGCGCGCCTCATGGCCTCCAGATCCAGTTTTTTTCCAAATCCGTAAACATATTTTCGCTCAAACACATTCTTCTTATCCCCGGTCTCCACATAATATCCGTATGTTTTTGAGGAGGCGGACAAACGGCTGTGGAAGCGTTCCGGTGCGAGATCAGCCTCAAGCACCCGGATATCCTCCGGCAGATACCTGTTTAAGTATTCTTTCGCAGTCTCTCCGTCCGGGCAGATCTTCGCGTCCACATGGAAATTTGCCACCTGGCCTTTTGCATGGACTCCCGCGTCTGTTCTTCCGGACCCGTGGACTTCCACTTCCTCTCCCGCCATTTTTAAAAGCACTGCCTCCAGTTTCCCCTGGATCGTATTCTCCGTATTTCCCTGTTTCTGCCAGCCGTCATACCGGCTTCCGTCATATTCCAGCGTAATGCGAATATTATTCTTCATTGTTGTTCCTTCCTGATCTCAAAGCGGACACGTTCCGGCTTTTCCCGGCAAACAAAAATTCCCGGCAGAATTTTCTTCCTTGATCCGCCGGGAATTTCTGGCTCATCTGCCTGTTACCGCCCGGAAAAGACTATTTGTCTTCCAGTACGGATGTACAATGCGGACAGCGTGTCGCATGGATATTGATTTTTGTTTTGCAGTACAGGCATTCCTTCTCCGTAGCAGGAGCCGGAGCTGCCGGTTTCTCGAACATTTTCTTTGCCAGATGAACAGGACCAATTTTCACCACTATTCTACCAATTTTTCTCTTTGTTGGGAATACCCAGTTCCTGTTTTTTTATCTTTTCCTCAAATTTTCCCCATTTTATCCTGCTTCTGTCCCTCTGCAGTGCTCGTTTCCATCACCGGACTTTCCCCGATGGATCTCTGTCCTGCCCCGTTCCTCTCCCAAAATGCGACAGCAGGAGTAAAAGCTCATGCGCAAACAGCGGCATGGCGGAGAGGATGAGAAGTCTTGCCCATTCTGTCTTCGTGAGCCGCACGGTCTGGAATGCCGCAACGAGCGACGTCTGTTCCGTCACCACAAACTGCAGGGAGAATCCGACCGCCAGCGCCAGAATCATCAGCCGGTTATTCACAGGATCCATCCGGAAAACAGACTTTTCCACATCCCGCATCCCGATCGCGTGGAAAAGCTGGGACAGTCCCAGGACGGTAAAGGCATACGTCTGGCAGTGCGCCAGGATCATGGGATCTTCCAGCACTTTTCTGATCCCGGCAAGTGCAGCCGGTCTTCCGCTCCCGACAAGAAGAGCTGTCGGAACGACCAGAAAAGCGGTCAGGCTGATCAGTGCGATAAGAAATCCGTAAAACACCGTGCAGATCCCGCCTCCGTGGGCAAACAGGCTCTCTCCCGGTCTTCGCGGCTCCTTTTCCATCAGCTCCATTCCGTCGCACACATCCGTCCCCAGTGCCAGTGCCGGCAGAGAATCCGTGATCAGGTTGATCCAAAGGATGTGGCTTGCCTTGAGCGGGGCTGGCAGCGAAAACAGGATCGCGAAAAACATGGTCATGATCTCCCCAAAGTTCGAAGAAAGCAGAAATATCACCGTCTTTTTGATGTTTTCATAGATTTCTCTTCCTTCCTCAATGGCATTCCGGATCGTGGCAAAATTGTCATCCGTCAGAACGATGTCCGCCGCCTGTTTTGCCACATCAGTCCCGTTCTTTCCCATGGCGATCCCCACATCAGCCGCCTTTAAAGACGGAGCGTCGTTCACCCCGTCCCCGGTCATGGCGACGATCCCGTCCGCCTTCTTAAATGCCTGAACGATCCTGACTTTGTGGTCCGAGGAAACCCGCGCGAACACCCGGATCGATCCGATCCGTTTCTCAAGCCCGTCATCGCCCATCCTGTCTAATTCCTCCCCGGTCACGCACTGGGCCGGTGAATCCGCGATCCCAAGCTTTTTTGCCACTGCCAGGGCCGTATTTTTATGGTCTCCGGTGATCATCACCGTTGTGACCCCGGCGCGTCGAAATTCCCTTACCGCCTCCGCGGCCTCCGGACGCACCGGGTCTTCCAGGACCGCCAGCCCCAGGAATGTCATCCCGCGCTCGGACATGTCATTCCCGTTCTTCATGGCTGCCCCCAGGACGCGTCCGCCTGACGCGGAATAAGCAGAAACCTGTCTTTCATATTTTTGTCTCCGCTGCTCCGTCATGGGATGGATCCCCGTCTCGTCCTTATAGTGGTCACACCTCTTCAGGATCACATCCGGCGCCCCTTTCGTGAATGAGACGATCCTGTCCTGTTTCCGGCATACCGTCGTCATCCGCTTCCTCTCCGAGTCAAACGGCTGCGCTGCGCTCCTGACCCACTCCCTCCTCAGCCTCTCTGACCATCTTTCGTTTTCCCGGACTCTCTTCTTTCTGTCTCTGACGTCCGTCTTTTTCTGATCTTCGCTTTCTCTGTCCGCATAGAGTAAAAATGCCGCCTCCGTGGGGTCCCCGATCACCTCCCGCTTCCCCCATTTTGCATCATTGCAGAGAAGAAATGCCGTCAGAAGGAGTTCCGGATCCCCGTCCAGCGCCTGCACCGTCATCTCGTTTTTTGTCAGCGTACCCGTCTTATCCGAGCAGACCACATTGACAGCTCCAAGCGTCTCCACCGACGGCAGCCGCCGCACGATCGTGTTTACTTTTGCCATCCTGGAGACTGAGAGTGCGAGAACGATCGTGACGACCGCCGGAAGTCCTTCCGGGACCGCCGCCACCGCCAGGGAGATCGCCGTCAGGAACATCTCCCCCGCATCCCGCTTCTGGAAGATCGCCATCAAAAATAAAACAGCGCAGAGTCCCACCGCCAGGATGCTTAACATCGTTCCGAGGTCTCCTAACCGCTTCTGCAGCGGGGTGATCTCCTCCGGCGTCTCGTGGATCAGCTTTGCGATCCCGCCGATCTCCGTCTCCATTCCCGTCGCTGTGACGATTCCCTCGCCGCTCCCGGCTGTCACAAATGTGGACATGTACGCCATATTTTTCCGGTCCCCCAGCGGGGTATGCGCCCCTGCCAGAAATCCTGCGTCTTTCTCCACGGGAACCGACTCCCCCGTGAGTGCCGATTCCTGCGTTTTTAAGTTCTCCGCAGTGATCAGCCGGAGGTCTGCCGGAACCTGCTGCCCGGCACTGAGCAGCACGAGATCCCCGGGGACCAGCACGGCAGAATCCACCTCAAGGATTCTCCCATCCCGCCGCACCACGGCCGTGAGCCTCGTCATCTTCTTCAAGGAATCCAGCGCTTTCTGCGCCTTTCCTTCCTGTGCCACTCCCACCGCCGCATTTAAGAGCACGACTGCCGCGATGATCGCCGCGTCGCCCTGTTCCCCTAAAAGGACTGAGATCACACCGGCAGCTAGCAGTACATAGATCAGCGGATCCATGAACTGCCCGATCAGCCGTTTCAGGACAGACGGAGGCTTCTTCTCCTGCAGTTCATTTTTTCCATATATGGACAGCCGCCGTTTTGCCTCCCTGTCGGACAAACCGCCTGGATCCCCGGCATCCAACTCCCGTTTTACGTCAAAGACTGTTTTTTCTTCAAACAAAAAATCCCCCCATCCTCTCCTGCTTTTAGCAAGTTTATGAGGATGGAGGGAAAAACATACCCGGCCGCGTCTCTCAATGAAATTTATAATTTCTGATCACGGCCTGCAATGTCCTTGTTCCATTATATTCATTTACATCCGGGTAGTAGATCATATCGATCATATTTCTTCCCGCCTGCTCCTCAAGGAACCGGTCCCCGTCGGCAAACAAAAGTCCGTCCACCGGCTGCCCCGTCTCCGTCACGAGATTCATCTTTACGACATTCCGGTTCTTTCCGAGAACTCTCACATTCCGGATCACCAGACTTTTCTGCGCGAACAGCGGTTTTTCATTTCCCTGTCCGAACGGCTCCAGGTCCTTTAACTCCTGGACGATCTTCTCGTTCACATACTCGAACGGCATCGGGACGTCGATCCAGATCTTTGGCACAAAATCTTCCTCCGTGAGCTCTGCGTCAGCGTTTAACCGCCTCCGGAACTCATCGATATCCTTTTCTTCCAGGGAAAGTCCTGCTGCCATCGGATGTCCGCCGAACTTCACGAGGAGATCCGAGACTTTGCAGAGTCCCTGGTACATGTGATACTGCTCGATGGAGCGGCCGGAACCTTTCGCCGTGGTCTCTCCGCGGGTCAGCACAAAGGACGGCTTGTGGAAATGTTCCCGGAGTCTTCCGGCGATGATCCCGGCTAACGATTCATGACACTCCGGAAGAAATACAACGAGTACCTTATCGTCCATGTACTGTTTTTCCACCTGCTCGATCGCTTCCGCCTCCCCTTTCGCAGTCATGTCCTTCCGCATATCGTTGAGTTCTTTAAGCTCATCCGCCATCTCGCCGGCCCGTTCCGGATCTTCCGCCAAAAGCATCCTCAGTGCGACCTTCGCGCTCTTTAACCGGCCTCCGGCGTTTAAGCAGGGACCGATCACAAAGCCGATATGGTACGCGCTTAAATTTTCGATATCCAGGTTATTTTTTTCTATGAGTTTCCGGAGTCCGGTATTCTTCGTCGATCCGATCTTTTTGAGACCATATTTTACAATCAGCCTGTTCTCGTCCTGGAGCTTCATGACATCCCCCACCGTGGCGATGGCGGCGAATTCCAACAGGTCCATCCACTCACTCTCCGGGATCCCAAGCTTCTCATACAGCATCCGGATGAGCTTCCAGGCGACCACAGCGCCGCAGATCTCGTGGAACGGGTAAGTCTCCCCGTCCTGCTTCGGGTCGACCACAGCGTCCGCCGGAGGCAGGATCTGACCATACTCATCGACCGGAACTTCGTGGTGGTCCGTCACCACGACCGTCATTCCCAGCTGTTTCGCGATGCTGATCTCACGGAGTGCCGCAATCCCGTTGTCGCAGGTCACGAGCGTATCCACTCCGTCTGCGGACGCCTGGCGGATAATCGACTCGTTGATCCCATATCCGTCCTTGATGCGGTCCGGGATCTCGTAATCGATCTGAGCATCATTTTCTTTCTCGACGCTGTATCGGCCTGCCTCCAATGAGCACCGCTGCGATAGTTCTTTTGCCGCCCGCTGAAATCCCTTTAACAAAATATATGTCGAGCACACGCCGTCGATATCGTAATCCCCGATGATCCGGACATGCTTTCCCTCTTTCAGCTTTCTTACGATCAGCTCCGCCGCCTGCTCCATCCCCTTCATCAGACGCGGATCATAGAGATCGTCCAGCGTCCCATAAAGATATTTTTTCATCTCCGCTTCTTCCGTCAGTCCGCGGTTTCTCATGACCCGCACCGCGACCGGGCTGACTCCCAGCCGCATGGCGAGACCGGAAAAATCCGCCCGCTTCGTCTGCACCATCCAGAGTTCTTTCTTTTCCTCCATGTTTTTCTCCCGTTATTTTTTACCGTTTTTCTGCCAGATAAAAGTTTTCCATCAGTATTTCTGTCCATTTACTTTCAGCCACTGCCGCCGTTCCCTGTAATCCGGCAGGATTTTCCCGACTTCCGCCCAGAATGCCGCGCTGTGGTTCATCTGGAGTCTGTGGGCGAGCTCGTGCACCACCACATAGTCCAGGATCTCCGGAGGCATCAGCACCAGCTTCCAGTTAAAATTCAAGTTTCCCTTCGCACTGCAGCTTCCCCAGCGGGTCTTCTGCTCCCTGATCGTGATCGTCCCGTAAGAGACGCCCATGAGCGGAGCATAATGGCTGCATCGGGCTCTGATCGCCTCTGCTGCCCGTTTTCTGCCTTCCGCCCGTTCTTGATCCGTGTAGGACGGACGCTCCGCCATGATCCGCTCTCCGGCTTTCAGGCGCACCTCGATCCAGTCCCGGTGTCCCTCGACAAACCAGTCCGCTGTCTGCACCGGCGTCCGGTAAGGCGCCCGGACCGTGATCGTCCCGTCGAGATCCACTTTTAAGGACATGGACCTGCGCTTCGCCCGGATCAGTTCATATGTAAAATGTTCTGTCTTTCTCTTCATCTGCTGTCTCCTATGATACGAAAAAAGGCACCTGCTAATGCAGATGCCTTAATCAGCGCGCCAGAGAAGATTCGAACTCCCGACACTACGGTCCGTAGCCGTATGCTCTATCCAGCTGAGCTACTGACGCACACTTGAGAAGTCTTGGTGAACCGCAACTCACTCAACGAAAAGTATTCTACTACATATTTTCGTTTCTGTCAACACTTTTTGAAATTTTTATTCAATTTTTTGTTTTACCGATCGCGGTGCGCAAAAACAGCTCAGCCGCGCACCGCAATCGCAGTTCAAACAATCCAATTCCTATGCAGGATCACCAACAGCACGATCTCCTTACCAGATCGACGGTTTCAGATCTGCCGGAAGCGGATTCGGATATGTCTCTCCGTCCAGCTCTTCCTTCCAGTCTGCCTTTGCTTTTTCGATCAGCTCCGGATTCAGGAGAAGCTCAGCGCCGACGTAAGCCATGACTTTCGCTGCCGCCAGCATTCCCTTATGGGCGATCGGTGATTTACCCTGGGCAACCGCTACCCAGGAGTGGAGCGCAGTACCTGCCGGGAAACAGCTCGTGTAGACCTGTCCTGTCGGAACGACCCAGCTGACATCTCCGACGTCCGTGGATCCGCCTCCGCCGTAAGAAGTATTCTTATCAACAATGAAATCCCACATCGGGCTCTCTAAAAGCTCCTGACGGTGCTCTTTTCCTCCGATCGCGGATGCCTGATCTTTTAATCCTTCTTTATCAAGTTCCGTGATGACGCCCTGGAACTTCTTCGCATAGGCAAGCTCTTCCTCTGTGTAGCCGACCGGGATAACATGTTCCAGGTTCTCCTGGACAAGATCCGCAAGAGTGTCATTATTGATCAGGTTGGAATAGGCCGCAACCTGTTTGATATCCACCGTTGTTCCGGTGATCAGCGCAGCGCCCTTCGCAATGTCGCACATCCGCTCATAGAGCTTCTTCACCTGGGTTACCTTCGGTGCGCGGATCGCATAGAGGATCTGGGCTTCCGCCGGGATCACGTTCGGAGCGATTCCGCCGGAGTTTGTGATCGCGCCGTGAACTCTCGCCGCATCGATCATGTGCTCTCTCATATAGTTGACACCGATATCCATGATCTCAACTGCGTCCAGCGCAGAACGCCCAAGCTCCGGAGCACCTGCCGCATGGGAGGAAATTCCATGGAAAGTAAAGAATGCACGGAAGTTTGCCAGATGATAACCGCCCTTCATTGCTTTATTCATGGTATACGGATGCCATGTGATCGCGATATCACAGTCATCAAAGTAGCCGTCGCGAACCAGATATGCTTTTCCGCCTGCATTCTCCTCTGCCGGGCAGCCATAGTAACGGATCGTTCCGCTCATATGGTTCTCTTCCATATACGTTTTTAAGGAATCCACCGCAGCCACGGAAGCTGTTCCGAGCAGATGATGACCGCAGCCATGTCCGTTCGTCTTTCCCGGAATCGGGCAGCGTTCCAGGTTGTCTGCTTCCTGCTGAAGACTGGAAAGTGCATCAAACTCACCCAGGAATGCGAGGATCGGCTTTCCGCTTCCCCATTCAGCGATAAATGCGGTCTCTTCCCCCGCAAGATCCGACTTGATGGAAAATCCTCTGGATTTCAAAAACTCCTGCTGAAGTTTTGAGGACTCATATTCCTGAAATCTCGGCTCCGCAAAGCCCCAGATCGCGTCGCTGATCTTTGTGTATTCGCTGCTCCTCTGATCGATCGTCGCTCCGATCTCCTTTCTGAAATCTGTTCCCATATGTATGTACTCCTTTCTATTGTCTGCCTTATTCATTCGCACACTCGCCGTTCGCCATAACCGTGCGAGCACGTTTCTGGCTCACTTTCGCTCTCTTGATTCGCATGAACTTATCGTTCATGCGCACACTCGCCGTTCGCCATAACCGTGCGAGCACGTTTCTGGCTCACTTTCGCTCTCTTGATTCGCATGAACTTATCGTTCATGCGCACACTCGCCGTTCGCCATAATCGTGCAAGCACGCTTCTGGCTCACTTTCGCTCGTGTCATTCGTGTCTCTTGCCTGTTACGGTTTCGGTTATGATTTTCCAGACGGTAACTGCATTTACCATCGGCTCCGCGAACGAATTCTCATCAAAGACCTTCTTCGGACTTACCTGGTTCATGAGAACTGCCAGCGCTTTTTTCTTTTCCGCGGTATCTTCCACCAGACAAGCAGTTCCGTTTCCACAGATACTCTCAAAACTCGTCGTAGACTTGCAGGCTGTATCATAATTGATCGTCAGGACATTCGCCCCGTAAATGCAATATGAGACATTGGGATTTTCTCTGATCCTGTCGAGTTTTGTTCCCTCTTTCGCTCCATGGAAGTACAGTATCAGCTTTCCATCTTCCACTTCCGCTCCGTAATTCAGCGGAATCAAATAAGGACATGGCTCATCGTGGAACGCAACGGTACACACGGTTTCCCGCTTTGCGATCGACACGATATCAGCCATGTCCTTCAATTCTCTGTCTTTTCTTCTCATCCAGACCTCCATTCCAGCCGCCGGATACCGCACTTTCCCTGTCTGCTTCTTTCAGATATGTTCAGACTATATTGCAGAAAATGCACGATCCGCCAGACTTTTCGTAAGATGAGACTATCATATCATAAATTTTTTTATCCCACAAGCAGTATACGACGATGTATGCTAATAGCGAGGACTTTCAAGTCCTCGCTATTACAACGATGGTCAGCTCAATTCCCCCAACGCCCGATGGCTTGTCCAAGAACAAAGCTGGGAATCAGCGTATCTGCAAGCGACCAGAAGGAAAGCTTTTTGACCTTGCAGTAAATCAGTACAACAGCAACACAGCCGAGGATGCCTCCATAAATGGCAAGCCCGCCCTTATTGATTTGAAAAACGGAGAGAAGGTTATCCTTGTACTGCTCCCACTCAAAAAGCACCTAGTATGCTCTGGCACAGAGAATACACACGGGAATCAGCCAAAGCACGAGATCATATAAGTGATCCGGTTCAACTCCGTTTTTTTGCACCGGCGAAGTGCCAGCATAAATCCGAGGATCATGCCGAATGTGATGATGATACCGTACCATGCGATGTTCAGCCCTTCTATGCCAAACAGGTTTTTAACAGCATAATGATTCATAGATTTTTTGAAAGTCTCCCTGCTATTCGACCCGCAGCATCCGATAGCCAATTCCGATGTGTGTTTGTATGTATTGCTGCTCGTCTTTTCCGCGTTCCAGTTTTTTTCGCAGGGTCGCCATGAACACCCGCAGAGAAGCAATATCGTTTTCCCAACTGCTGCCCCAAATCTGCTGTGTGATGTAGGTGTGAGTCAGAACCTTTCCCACATTTTTTGAGAGTAGGCACAACAGCTTGTACTCGATGGGTGTCAGGTGAAGCTCTGCGCCGTCAAGATATGCGCAGCCTGCCGCATAGTCGATTTTCAGCGCACCATTCGTA
>OHAM01001088.1_pt1 | contig 17895 bp, 17 predicted proteins | sample 1577161 | NCBI WGS metagenome assembly OHAM01 (sample SAMEA3541583, study PRJEB24748) | human gut metagenome | biome: human gut; feature: human-associated habitat; material: faeces | place: China | collected 2012
CTTTTCTGAAATTCGGTCGCTTTCTTTGACATCGGTATTTCCTCCTTACAGCAGCGCGCCCAGTCCCAGCCCTTCCAGAATCGTTTGTAAAATCATCCCTGCTTCTCCTCATTCTGCTTTCCGGCAGTTAAACCATGCAATACTTTTCAGGTTTCCTACGCACACTTCGTCATATGCATCTTTCAGCCGCGCCTTCAGGCCGGAGACTGTCTCATAGGGCGGTGTGAAAAACCCTGTCTTTTCATAAACATGCCGGACAAACCAATCCGTCCGCTTGTGCTCGCCCATCACATAAAAGCAGCCGCAGAATGTCCCGCCGGGTCTCAAGACCCGGAAAACCTCCCGGTAAGCGGCCTCTTTGTCCGGGAAAGCGTGAAAGCCGTTCATTGTAATTGTTTCATAATATGCCTTGCGGTCAGTGGGCGTAAAAACGCCGCGGTACCGGTTCTGCTTTTCGATTCCCTTTTGCAGCGCATCTTCCGGCAAAGCGAACGCCTTTTTCGCACCGGAGAGTTTATAAGCCATGCGAAGGATGGATGCAAAAATACTCATGCTTGATCTTCTCATTTCCGCGCCGTGATGCACAGCCAGCTTTTCTTTTTGCGTATCTGCACCTCGTAAAAGCCTGTCTGCTCCAGATACGCCTTTAATTCAATGTCCTTGTAGATGGTCATGCCGCCGATGATCTCTGTCCACTTCTCATCCTTGTCCGTGTCGCCGCTACTCTCGTTGCAAATGAGAAATGTCCCGCCGGGCTTCAGCACCCGATAGACCACCCGGAAGCACTGCGGCAGATCAGGCCAGAAATAGACGGTTTCAAAGGCCGTGACCGCATCAAACCAGTCATCTGCGAAAATCATATCCGCCACGCTGCCTTGCAGGACGTCGCAGCGCCCCTCCGCGATGGCGGTCTCGTTGACCTTTTTCGTCTTCTCCACGCTGACGGGCGAATAGTCGATGCCCTTCACGATCCCCTGCGGGCATTTTTTCAGAAGCCTCTTGATATTTGCCCCGCCGCCGCAGCCGCAGTCCAGCACCTTGGCATCTGGCGCAAGCTCCAAAAATTGAAGTCCCCACCGCGCCACAGGACTGTGACCCAAATTCATCATGGCGACCATAAGCTTCCCGCCAAGCCCCACAGGCTTGCGGGTGTTTTCGAAAAACGACATCCTCCGTCACTCCTTTTCCAGAACGCTGATCTTATTGGAAATATTCCGCACGGCGGGCAGCCTGTCCAGCAGCTTGTAAATTGGCGCAAACGCCGCCATACCCTCCGTCAGACTGTATTCCTCCACAAACCGAAAATCCGGCAGCATTGCCGCAAGGGCCGGACCGTCTTTTACACCCCAGGTGAACTTTGCGTTGCTTCCCTCGATGGATTTTTCCTGAAATCGTTTCACGATTATCGGATTCATCGTTTCCACAAATACTGTGGCTTTCTCAAAGCGATGGGAAATCACTCTGAAAATTCTCTGCACATCCGCTTCTGACAGATACATGGTCAGCCCTTCAATGACGATCAGCACCTGCACATTCTGCTCGCTGATTTCGCTGCCCCAATCTTCCATGGCGGACATGGCAATCTGCGAAATCGTGCCGCTTTCCGGCAGAAGCTTTTCCCGCACCGCCATCGTTTCCGGCAGGTCGAGGTTATACCAATGCGCATAACCCGACATCCGATAGCAGCGGGTATCCAGCCCGCAGGCGATATTGACGACCACCGCACCCGAATGCGCCGCAAGCCACGATTTTGTCAGCTTATCCAGCACAATGGTCCGGGCAATGACGCCGCTGCGCATGGCCGTATCCTTGTCCGCAAGGGAAAAATCATAGTCCAGCTTTTCGATGAGTTCTTTCGCTTTTGCGTCGTGGATCGCACCTCTGCCGTTGCTCTCTTTCGCCCTTGCATAAACGGTTTGCAGCATGGTCTCCGGCACGCCGGAGAGCTTGATTATTTCTCTCATGTCATATTTCCTCCGATTTTACGCACTCTGCGTAAGCCAGCGGGAACGAGGCTTTCAGCACGGTGCTTTTCTGCACCGTCCAGCCGTTTTCCCGGAGAAATGCCAGATATTCGTGGCTTGTCCACTTGCTGTGCAGCGGAAAGCCCGCCAGCTTCATGAAAAATGCTTTGACATTTCCGAAGAAAGCGTTATCAGCATGGGTAAAGGTGGGCGCGACCAATACGCCGTCGTCCTTCAGCACGCGACGAATTTCAGAGAGGGCTTTCTCCGGTTCCGGTACAATGTGCAGCGCATTGACCACGATTACCACATCGAAAGACTGGTCAGCATAGGGCAGATGGAACATATCCTGCACCGAAAAATAGAGTTTCGCAGATTTTACGTCCTGTTTTGCCTGCTCAATCATCTCTTGGGATGCGTCGGTAGCTTCAATATGGTCAGCAGAGCGGACGATATGTTTGGCGATCAGCCCTGTGCCGGTCGCCAGCTCCAGCACGTTTTTTTGCCGTACCACAGGGCGCAGCAGCTCGTACAGCCGCTCGTAAGCCGCTGCGTCCTTGCGCATGAAGCGGTCGTACCTCCCGGCATTTTTATCCCAGAAATTTTGACTGTTTCTCATGATTTCGCCCTCACAACGAGATGTTAAACTCCTCTAACTCATACAGATGACGCAAATAAGTTAGAGTAAACTAACTATATCCCTTTTGAAAAGCCGCATCACTGCGGCTTTTCCGCTTATGCAAATAGCTCCCGGCAGGCGCCCCGCACCAGCGTTTCCAGTACCTGCGGATAGAGCACCCCAATCTGCTCCTGATGGGAGACGGTTAAAATCAAGCCCCGCACTGTGGCGGCAGCCAGCGCCATACCGTCCTTGGGCTGCAAGCCGCCCAACTCCAGCAGAGTACGGATGTGCGTCTCGTCATCGTGGTAGTGGGCGGTCTTCACTTCTTCCGGCAAGCGGTGCAGAAGAAAATCTGCGTCATTTTCGATGAACACAAAGGCTTTTGTCTTGGAGAGCCAACGGCAGGCCGCCAGGATCGCCGCTGCCGCGCGGTCGGCAGGAAGCAGGGGTGCATTCTCCTGCAAGGACTTCTGCGCTGCCGCGAAGCACTCGGTATGGATGTCCTCCAGTACAGCGAAAAACAGCAGCTCTTTGGAATCAAAGAATTTGTAAAATGACCCCTTGGAGATCCCAACGGCCTCCGTCAGCTGCTCCACAGAGGTTTTTCGCATCCCAATGGTAATGCCGCAGCGCCGGGCCTCCCGGATCAGGTCATTGCGGATCTGTTCATTCTGTTCGTCTGTAAAAGCCACTGCGCACACCCCTTGGATTTATGACCACATTTATTATTTCAGTCAAATTGTAGCACGATCCGAAGATGTTGTCAACGGCGTCGTTTTGCTTTCCAGCAAGATCTTTGCGATGGATGGCTTCCCATATGTAGTCGGTGAACTCCATTTGCGGCGGTTCCGGGTCAAACTGAAAGACGTTCCGGACTTCGCAGCAGATTCAAGGTCATGCACGGCGCGTCCAAACAGAAGCACAGCAGCTCAGAGATAATGAGCGGCTGTGCGTTTCTGTTATGGGCTTTAGCCTGTTGAGGATATCGGAGTTTTTCGTGATCCGAAAAATGGAGAGGTCCGAAACAAAAAAACACCTGCTATGCGGATGGAGTCAAATCGTTATACAAAAAATCACCTTTCCGTTGTATTTACAGGTGTTTTCAAGTGTATCTTTTGCACATGTTTTTTGAAAAACAAAAAAATAAAAAAAATTTCAAAAAAGGTGTTGACTTTTTTGCTGGTTTATCCTATAATACAAAACGTGCCACGGATGAGGCAAACAAAACAAAGAAAAACAACAAACCAAGCACCTTTAGCTCAGCTGGTAGAGCAGTAGACTCTTAATCTATTTGTCCAGGGTTCGAATCCCTGAAGGTGCACGAGAAAAGCACTGTTTTAGCGGATGTAGAAGCCGCCGGGACGGTGTTTTTTGCTGTCTGAAGATTTATTTCTGTTTTTGCATGTCAAATACAAAATTTATTTTTCCGAAAAGAATCCCCTTCTTATAATCAATCTGATATAATGAGCGAGAGAGCCAGAAAGATGCCTGCAGATTTCAGGCATTCACTGTTTGCCGGAGGACAGGTATCTGTTTTGGACGGGAAAGAAAAATCTTGCTAGTGAAAAAAATATGAAGAATAGAGGAAGATAGGAATCATGAAAGAGATCAGGATTACGGATATCGAGAACATTAAGATCGGCAGCGCGGAAAACAAGGAAGCCGGAACCGGCTGTACGGTCATTATCTGCGAGCGCGGGGCGGCAGCGGGATTAGACGTGCGCGGCGGCGGTCCGGCATCCCGGGAATCGGAGCTTTTAAAGCCGATGGCGGCTGCTGACGTGATCCAGGCAGTTTTACTCAGCGGAGGCAGCGCATTCGGTCTGGACGCGGCAGGAGGCGTTATGGAGTACCTGGAAGAGCGCGGGATCGGTTTTGATGTGGGGATCACAAAGGTTCCGCTGGTGTGCGAGTCCTGTCTGTTTGACCTGATGGTCGGGGATTACAAGACGAGACCGGACAAGGCGATGGGATACGCGGCATGTGAAGGCGCGGAGAAGAACAACTATCAGGATGGAAATTTCGGAGCCGGGACCGGTGCATCGGTCGGAAAACTCGGAGATAAGTCCCTCTGTATGAAAGGCGGGATCGGAAGCTATGCAGTCCAGATCGGTGATCTGAAGGTCGGAGCCATTGTTGCGGTCAATGCGCGCGGGGACATCTATGACTGGAAGAACGGAAAGAAAGTGGCAGGACTTTTAAATAAAGATAAGAAGACGTTTGCCGATACGGAAGAAGCAGTCTATAAGAGCTATGAAGTGATCAAAAACAAATTCACCGGAGCGACGGAGAATACGACGATCGGCGCGGTGATCACGAACGCGGCATTCCCGAAAAGCAGTCTCTGCAAGATCGCCGGGATGGCGCATGACGGCTATGCCCGCGCGATCCGCCCGGTCCACACGACTTCGGACGGGGACAGCATCTATGCGCTGTCTGTAGGCGATGTGGCGGCAGATCAGGACATGGTCGGCACTCTCGGCGCCCAGGTTATGGCGGAGGCGATCCTGCGGGCTGTAAGGAGCGCAGGATCGGCCTACGGACTTGTCGGTGCGAAAGACCTGTAAGTATATCCGGTCAGACGACGCTGCAAACAAATGGCGGGTTTACATCTGGCCTGTTACACGCAGGTAAAGTCCGAGTTCCATTTCAAGTGCCTCTGTGATGCCGCGCTCATCCAGCTGAAAATGGCAGTTGTGATGCGGGGAAGAGGTGATCGGGCGTTCCGGATCCGCCATACCGATCTGGAAATAGGCGCCCGGCTTTTCAAGAAGGTAATAGGCAAAATCTTCGCCGCCCAGGGCGTCCGGGCGTTCATAAACGGTATATCCGAGATCTTTTGTAACACTGCGGACAGTTTCGATTTCTTCCGGCACATTGATGGCGGCCGGATAGCCAAGCGTCGTTGTCACGTCGCAGGTGAGTCCGAAACCGGCGCAGATGCCTTTGCTGATGGAATGAATGGAGTCGAAGACTGTATCGATCAACTCATTATTTAAGGTGCGGACATTGCCTCCCAAGGTCACTGTATCGGTGATGATATTTGGATACTGACCGCCGTTGATGTAGGAGACCGTGAGTACACCGCCTTCCAGAGGATTTTTCTTTTCCGCGAGGATCTGATTCAGCGCAGACCCGACCATGCAGGCAACCGGAACCGGGTTTAACGCGTTCTGCGGGTAACCGCCATGGCCGCCTTTTCCGTGGATCTTTACCTCATAGATGCCGATCGCTGCGGAGTATGCCCGCGGAGTCACGGCGATCGTACCAAGCGGAAAGGCAGAAGCACAGTGGAAACCGTAGACGAAATCCATGCCGTTCATGACACCCTCCTCACAGAGCGTCTTAGCGCCTCCCGGGAGCTTTTCTTCGGCCGCCTGGAAGATAAGCCGGACAGTACCGCAGACAAGCTCCGGATGGGCTGCCAGGATCTTTGCGAAGGTCAGAAGAACCGCTGTGTGGATATCATGACCACAGGCGTGCATGACGCCCGGAACCTCGGATTTATATGGAAGATCATTTTCCTCTTCGACAGGGAGCGCATCGATGTCTGCGCGGAAGGCGATGCATGGTCCCGGTTTCTGTCCCTTTATGATGGCAACGGTGCTGGTCCCGGAAATTCCCTCCATCAGCGGAATGCCGAGGGATGTCAGGGTGCTGCGGATATATTCCGCTGTGTTTGTCTCCTCGAAGGATAATTCTGGATGGCGGTGAAGATAGCGCCTTGTCTCGATCAGCTCTTTCTCATAGGGACTGGTGATGGATTTGACAAATTCTTTCATAAAAATCTCCAATTTTCAGATTGTTGTGGTTGGTGTATTCAAGGAAGAAACGACACTTCGACGATCACGACCTCATTATCGGTCCCGACCCGCATGGCCGGTCCCCAGACTCCGGCGCCGGATGTGACAACGGATGTCATGGAACCTTTTTTCAGGACTCCGCAGGCGTTTTCCCAGAGAAAATGAACGACGATGTTTGCCGGGAACATCTGCCCGTCGTGCGTGTGACCGGAGAGATCAAGATCGACTCCGGAATCAGCAGCTTCCGAGAGTTCACGCGGCTCATGGTCCATGACGATGATGGGACGAGAATGATCGAGAGGTTCAGTGATCTCCGAAAAGGTCTTTCTCGGGAGCTGTTCTTTATGCGCCATCTCCTTATCCCGGCGGCCCGTGAGATAGAATGTATCGTCGATGAGCACCGTCTCATCTTCGAGCATCGTGATATCAGCGCGGGCTAAAAATTCAGAGAAGCGCTCATCCCGGACGATCTTTTCCTTCTGGGGAAATGTAAATCCGGCGAGGATCTTCTCATTCACGTCATGGTTGCCCCAGCAGGCATATGTGCCGTACCGGCTTTTCAGCCCTGAGAGGATATCGGCGACGCCGTCAGGATCCCGGATCGCATCGTAATCGTTGTCGAAAAGATCCCCGGCAATGCATACAAGATCCACATGTTCGCGGTTGATGTCGTCCACTATCGTACGCACATGGGATTTTGTGGAGTTGTATCCGAGGTGAAGATCGGCGATCAGGGCGATCCTGAGTCCCGGAAGTGAGGAGCTCTTTTCAATCACGACCGGGTCATGGCGCACATACACGCGTCTTGCGTGCAGGACACCGTAGACGCTGACTGACAGGATCAGTGCGATGGCAAAGCCTCCGAAGATCACGAGATTTTTCGGCATGGTATGCAGCATGGCAGGGTATCGGTATTTCATGAAGAAGGAATGACCGGTGATCCTGCGGACCACATCGAATACGAGGATGAAGAGCAGGATATATTCCAGAGTGCCGAGCCAATAGTTGCTGATCACGCGGAGAAAGTGGTGGAACGGTTCCCTTGTGATCAGAAATCCGGTCAGCGGGCTGATCGCGAAAAACAGATAGATCACCGTGACGGGGATCCTGAAAAACGGGGAATGAAGCGCCGGTGAGCAGGAATCTGCCCAGGCGTAGAGCCATAAAAGAATGTATGCCTGAAATAACAGGTAGATCGGAGATAAAAATACTGCTAACATTGTGTACTCCCGGTGCTAGTTAAGAAAATTTGTAATGATGCGCAGAAACCAGAAGGTTCATGCCGGACCGTTTCTGGTGTTAAGTATAGCGGGGGATTTCCGGTTTTGCAATACCCGCCGGAAGCATAGAAAAGAGGTTTATATGATCGATCTGACAGGAATGATCTCCATTCCATATTTAAAAAAGACAACATTTACAGGAAGCGAAAAAGGGACGAATTTCATGATCCGTAAGGTGAGCGGGGAAGAAGGCGAGCCGGACAAGATCCAGGCGATCACCTGGCCGGGACCTTTTATCTTCTCGGTGACGGAAGAGGAAAAAAAGACGTACCATGATTTTGAGTTCAGCGAGGACGGGATCCATGCGGCTGTGGCATGGCTGAACGAGGTGACGCACAGTAAAGAGTAGAAAATCCGGCAGATAGAAAGAGGACACCGGCAGCGGTCAGAACTGTCGGCGTCCTCTTTTTTCGCGAACAACGAGCCAAAGTCCGCGCTTGCGCGAGACCTTGGCGACTGTCGCGATAACAAGGGGAAACTCGCGAAGTGTGTTTTCGCTTGTTAATGATGCGCACATGCGCCGTATCTTACATCGACGGTGTTCTTGCGGTGAGATCCAGGGTCACATCTGAAAATCTCTGTTTCAGGAGCGCGCAGATCTCCTTGCGCTGTTCCATCAGCTTCGGGATTATGTCCTCGGTGAGCTGGAGCTTCGCACACCACGGAGAGGAAGCTTTCGCTGCACCACCCGCCGGATTCGGGTAGACGCGGACACGGAAATCGCGAAATCCAAGATCAGCGAGAGATTTTTCGGCCCATTCCACATCCTTCAGTACGGAAGCTTCGATGGAAACTCCGGCCGGAACGCGTGTCGCAAGACAGGCGTAAGCAGGCTTGTTCCATGTGAATAATCCTGCATTATGGGAATATTCCCGGACGGAAGCTTTTGTTACGCCGGAAAGGCGGAGCGGGGACAGGACTTTCATCTCTTTTAGAGCACGCATGCCAGGGCGGTCGCCTGCATCGTCAGATGCATTTGTTCCGTCCATGATCTCGGTAAAGCCGTCTTCTTTCGCGGCCTTTAAGATCCCGCCAAAGACCTGGTTCTTGCAGTAATAACAGCGGTCAGCCGGATTGCTCTTTACGACCTGATCGGTCAGGACGTCAAACGGCAGGACCGTCAGGTCTGCCTTTAAAGACTCAGCGAGAAGTTTCGCGTCATCCAGCTCAAACTGGGGCTGGAACGGAGTGGAGACATAATAGGTATGTACATTTACTCCACATGCCTTTGCAGCATAGAGAAGATAAGAAGAATCCGTTCCGCCGGAAAACGCAAGGGCGATCGTGGGATGCTCCGCAAAGAATTCCCGAAGCTTTTCCGGAACGCAGTCTATGGAAAAATTGATCGTATTCATAAATAGATCTCCATCCTTTCATAGTAATTTGGTGGGTTTATTCGTTTATTATAATTCGGCAAGTCATATAAGTCAACTGTTACAGTTCACAGGCATTCCACGACCACTGCTGTATCATGTGGAACTTTCAGTTCAGAAAATTTTTGCCCGTGAAAAGTAAAATTCGAGTATTTTCATTTTTCGATGTTTGTTATATCATAAATTAACAGAATGCCGGTTTCAAACAGGTCCCGGCAGAGCAAAATCATAAGGAGGATGCAAAGCTATGGAAGACAGAGAACTGATCACAAAGACATCCGAATATATAGACAGCCACAGGGATGAGATGCTGGCGCTCTGGGAGCAGATCGTTTCCATCGAGAGCGGAACGGGGGATAAAGAGGGCGTTGACCGGGTTGGAGCGGTCCTGGATACGGCACTGAAAAGTGCCGGGGTTGAGACCTTATTGATCCGGATGGAGCATTATGGGAATTTATTGACAGGAGTATTCGGAAAAGAAAATCCGGGTCAGCCCATTGTCCTGATCGGTCACATGGACACCGTGTTTGCGAAAGGAACGCTGGCAAAAAATCCGTTCCGGATCGATGAGAACGGACAAGCCCATGGTCCGGGGATCCTGGATATGAAGGCGGGGCTGGTGATCGCGGTCTATGTCTTAAAAGCGCTCCATGAATACGGCTATGATAAGCGTCCGATCCGCGTGGTATTTGCCGGAGATGAGGAAAACGGACACCGCCAGACGAACGCGGAGGACGAGATCCGGAAACTCTGTGCGGGATGCGCGGCGGCGTTCAACTTTGAGACGGGATTTCTCGATGACGGACTTGTTGTCGGAAGAAAAGGTTCCTGCAGAGTGACACTCACCGTACACGGCATTGCAGCCCACGCGGGAAATGACCCGCAGCGCGGGCGGAATGCGATCCTGGAGATGGCTTATAAGGTCATCGAGATCCAGAAACGTCATGATTTTGAACATGGACTCTTTGTCAATGTGGGCGTAATCCAGGGCGGAACCGTCGCGAATGCGGTCCCGGCTTCCTGCGAGGTGAATATCGACATCCGCTATGACAGTCTCGAACGGCTCGAGGAGACTCTTCAGGCGATCAGAAAGATCGCAGAGACAAATACAGTCCCGGATACAACGGCGGAGATGACCTGGACGAAGCCGAGTACGGTGATGCCGGTATCGGAGGAAAACCTGAAACTTTTCAGGCATGTCCAGGAGGCAGCAGATCTGATCGGATACGGACCGCTGACGACGAAAAAGGTCGGCGGATGGTCAGATTCCTGTCTGGCAGCAGCGGAAGGTGTTCCGGTCGTGTGTGCTATGGGAGTAAAGGGCGCGAATAATCATTCGATGGAGGAGTATGCAGTGGTGGATACCCTGTTTTCGAGAGCAAAACTGGCGCTTGCATCCATCATTACACTGTAGAGGATATAGGAATGACAAGAAAAAAATATGACATGCTGACGGATAGTCCGGGAAAGGCACTCCTGTTTTTCGTGCTTCCGATGATCTTCGGAAACCTGTTTCAGCAGTTTTACAACATCACCGATTCTGTGGTGGTAGGAAAATTCGTCGGGGAACAGGCCCTGGCGGCGGTTGGTGCGTCCTATGCGATCACCAACGTTTTTATCGCGATCGCCATCGGCGGCGGGATCGGAAGCTCCGTGGTGATCTCCCAGTTCCTTGGGGCGGGAAACTATGGAAAAATGAAGACAGCGGTCTATACGACAATGTTCAATTTCCTCGGGATCGCGGCATTCCTGGCAGTGATCGGGATCCGCTACAACAATCAGATCCTGGATCTCGTCAATGTGCCGGAGGACATTTTTTCGGACGCCGCGCTGTATCTCGCGATCTATTTTATCGGACTGCCGTTTTTGTTCATGTATAATGTGCAGGCGTCGATTTTCAACGCGCTGGGGGATTCGAAGAAACCGCTGTACCTTCTGATCTTTTCCTCGCTCTTAAACATTGCGCTGGACATGATCCTGGTGATCGTTTTCGGTCAGGGAGTCCGCGGGGTTGCGCTGGCGACACTGATCGCCCAGGGAATTTCCGCAGTAATCTCGTTCGCTTTGCTGATGAGGAAGTTGAAAGGTTATCGGGAAGAGAAAAAAGTCCGTCTCTACAGCGGAGAGATGGCGGCATCCATGGTGAAGATCGCCGTTCCATCCACGCTGCAGCAGTCCATTGTCCATGTGGGTATCCTGCTTGTCCAGGCGGTGATCAACAGCTTCGGATCGACGGCGCTTGCCGGATATTCCGCGGGAATGAGGATCGAGTCTCTGAGCATCGTTCCGATGCTTGCGATGGGAAATGCGATGTCCACGTTTACCGCGCAGAATATGGGGGCGGGGAACATTGACCGGGTCAAGAAAGGCTACCGGATGTGCTATGTGATCGTCCTGACAGCCGGGGCGGTGCTCTGTATCATGTATCAGCTGGCGGGAGGAATGTTCGTGTCGCTGTTTCTTGACAGCGGAAGCAGCGAAGCGTATAACATAGGATTAAGCTATGTGAGATTTTTGTCATTCTTCTACTCCTTCATTGGTCTGAAGGCGTCCACGGACGGACTTCTCCGGGGAGCCGGGGATGTGGTGGCGTTTACGGTGGCGAATCTCGTAAATCTCGCGATCCGTGTCAGTGTGACGAACCTGTTTGCCCCGGTCTACGGGATCCAGGTGGCATGGATGGCGGTTCCGCTCGGCTGGGCGGCGAACTATGTGATCTCATTTGGCTGGTATCTGACCGGAAAATGGAAAAATGTCCGGGTGATCAGGAAATAGGACCCCTGGGGCATGATAGAAATTGTGTATGTACGAGAAAGAGAAAGGACGAAGATCATGGAACAGAAAATACTTGCTTACTTAAAAGAACATGAGGCGGAGATCTTTGAGGACTTAAAGACCCTGGTACTTGCGGAGGCCAGCACTTCGGATATCGAAGCACTGGCAAAGGTGCGTGAAAAGCTGGTAACTCTGATCAAAGAGCGTACAGGGGAGGACTGCTTTGTCTACGAAGCGGAAAACGGACACTTCCCGGTGCGCTTCCAGTACGGGAAAGGCGAAGAGAAGATCCTGTTCATCGGTCATTACGATACAGTCCATCTGATCGGCGCGTTAAAATACTATGCGGAAGGAAATGAACTTCACGGACCGGGAGTCTATGACATGAAAGGCGGACTGGTCTCCGCGATCTGGACTGTCAAGGCCTATAAAGACCTCGGGATCGATCCGGGAAAGCGTCTGGAATTTATCTTCAACGGGGATGAGGAGACAGGAAGCGCGGAGTCCAGTGAGATCATCTGTGAGCTTGCAAAGGATGCGAAAGCGGCGCTTGTGTGCGAACCGTGTACGGCAAACGGCGATCTGAAGACCGGAAGAAAGGGACTTGTCCGCTTTACGGTAAGAGTTCACGGAAAGTCTGCCCATGCTGGAAATGCGCATAAACAGGGCATCAACGCGATTGAGGAGCTGGCGCATGAGATCCTTGCGATCCAGAAACTGACAGATTACGAGGTCGGAACGACCGTCAATGTCGGTGTCTGCAGCGGCGGAACGAAACCGAATGTTGTTCCGGACACAGCCGAGATCGAGATCGACTGCCGTGTGAAGACGGCTGCCGAGGGAGAGCGGATCCGGAAAGCGATCCGTGAGATCTGGACGACCGTCCCGGGGACAACAAGGGAAGTCATCGAGCGGGACAGCAAGATGCCGATGGAGGAGACGGAAGCAAATCTGGCGCTCTTTGAGAAGGCGAAGATCTGCGGCGAGAAAGTCGGACTTTCCTTCTCCCACCAGTTTGTTGGCGGCGGAAGTGACGGAAATGAAGTTTCTGCACTTGGGATCCCGGTCCTGGACGGACTCGGAGCGTCTGGAGACGGCGCTCATTCCGCAAACGAATATATCCTGATCGACCAGTATATCCCGAGGATCGCGATGCTGGCGGCGTTTGTGCTGACGATCTGAGAAGACAGATGAGCCGTAAACGGTGATATAAAATGCCGGAATAAGGAATGTGACAAAACGACGAAAGTGGATTGAGAATCTCTTTTGATATGTTCAGAAAAACAGAAAGCGCATCATACAGCAAAACTGCCGGTATGATGCGCTTTTGTCATTTTCGCTTGTTTTGTTCATGGACATGACCCTGATTTCAGGTCCGGATCCTGGAATCAGTTTTTGATCGGAAATGTAATCTGAGCCTTAAAGAGGTCGCCGTCGATGATCAGCTCGAACTTTCCGCCCTGAAGTGTGGTGAGGTCCTTCGCGATGGAAAGCCCAAGACCGCTGCCTTCGGTAGTTCGGGAGACATCACCGCGGACGAATCGCTCGGTCAGCTCATCCGGGCTGATATTTAACGGGTTCGCGGACACATTTTTGATCGTGAAGACAACGTCGGCGCCATGGTCCTCGATGGTGACGTAGACGCGGGTTCCCTCCAAGGCATATTTAAATGCGTTGTTGTAGAGGTTTTCAAGGACGCGCCATAACCGCCGCCCATCCGCCTCGATCATGATGACCTCGTTCGGGAGTGTATTGACGATTTCGAGATGGCGGATCGCATATTTTTCCTCAAATTCTCCGGTCGTCTGCTGGACGAGTTCCACGAAATCGATATTTGTGATCTCCAGCTTGATATTTCCGGAGCTTGCGCGGGATGCCTCGACAAGATCCTCAGTCAGCGTCTTTAAACGCTGGGATTTCTGATCCAGGACTTCCAGATATTTCTGAACGGTCGGATCTTCGATATGCTGGCGCTTGATGAGGTCCACATAGTTGATGATGGAAGTCAGCGGCGTCTTGATATCGTGGGAAACGTTCGTGATCAGATCGGCTTTCAGGCGTTCGCTCTTTACCTGCTCGGCAAGCGCAGTCTCGAGGCCGTCGCTGATGCGGTTTAAACCTTCGGCAAGTTCTGCCTCCAGGCTCGAGAAATCGTTTACGTCCACCTTGTAGCTCGTCTCGCCGGATGCCAGCTTCTCGATCGCAGCGTGGATCTTATCCGTCTGGTCTGCGTTCCGGTAGATGAAGTAGAATACCAGAAGGTTTCCGGCGATCCAGGCGATCATCACGATGATAAACGGAATGAACTGGAACACGCTGTTCTCATGACGGAAGATCATGAATGCGCCCAGTGTGATCATGAACACGTTGTATGCAAGATACAGAATAAAACCGACCGTGATCCGATAGCGGAAGGTGCTTTCCGACAACGTTTCCGTCAGATCATGGAAGAAGCTGTTTTTCCAGAGTGTTTCTGCCTTGTACCGGCGGAGCAGGCTGAAAAATGTCAGGATCACACAAAAATACAGGTATCCGAACGCAACGAGCAGATTTGCGCGGTCCCAGTAATCGGAAGTGACGAAAAGATGTAAAATCTTTGCTGTCAACGGTGCAAGAAACTGTACGCAGAGATAGGATACAAGCGCCATCAGAAGCAGCATAAAGTCGGTTTTTGTCCGGTCGAACGGATAGAGCGTGATCGTTCTGTCGGAGAGCGATGCATGACCGGAAAGGAACAGCAGGAATGCGAAGGTTACGATGGAACCGGCAAGACCAGCGATCACGATGTAGAGACCGTTTGCAAAATTTGCGCGTGATCTGGTATAGGCGGTGTATGCCTGGGCATAGTCATCGTTTGCCTTGTAGGAAGTATCAAGACCGATCACAACATAATAATTATTGCTGTTATACGGATTATTCTTTGACATCAGGGCCGGGATACTTGGGAAATTAGATTCAAAATTCGTCCGGACTGCGAGATCGTTGGAATCACCGGAGTAATAAATATATCTTCCCATCGCCATCATGTCATCGTTTGACATTTCTGGTGCGTTTGTATGGATCTCATAGATCGCGTCATTTTTTGAGTAGTACGCTACACGGAAATAGAGGTTTGTGAAGTCGCTCATGAGTCTTGAGTAGATCGAATAGTAGGCGGAAAACCGCTTTAAGATCTCATAAGTCAGATCCGGCATCGTTGAAAAGGACTGATCCGGACTAGTCAGGTCGGCTTCATCCTGGTAACAGCGGTAGCGGACATAGACCTGGTCCTGATCTTCCGCAGAGAGGGATTCCGGACCGCCTTTTAAGGCATAGTTGTCGGATTCGTCCATATAGTAGCCCAGAGACTTTCCGTACTGGATGATATCGTCGAGTGTGTAGGACTTTTCTCCGCCTGGACCTGTGGTGACTTCCAGAACGACTTTTGAATAGTCGACCTCGCCGTTGGATTCAAAAATATCCTGATACTGGACATAATCAAAGATATTTGTGATATCCGCCTGAACCTTTTTGCTGAAATCCGGGGACTGTTCGAAGGTCTCCGTTTTGATCCAGTCCAGACCGCGCCCGTAGTTGCTGTTTAAATACATGAACCCGATCCCCACGAGTGTCACACAGGCAAAGAGAAAGTGAAGGAAGCCGACGAGACGCTTGAAGAATGAGTTTGTCTTTTTTTCTGCCATCTGGACTCTCCTTACTGTTTCTCGATCTTATAGCCGACGCCCCAGACTACCTTTAAGTAGCGGGGCTCTTTCGGGTTGATCTCGATCTTCTCGCGGATGTGGCGGATGTGGACCGCAACGGTATTATCCGCGCCAATTGCGTCTTCATTCCAGATTTTTTCATAAATTTGATCAATAGAGAAAACTTTCCCCGCGTTCTTTACGAGAAGAAGCAGGATGTTGTATTCGATCGGTGTCAGCTTGATCGGCTCGCCGTCAACGGTGACTTCCTTGTTCTCATCATTGATCATCAGGCCGCCGCACTTGTAGACCTGGGAGCTGCCCTGCTGGTTCAAATTGCCGAGCTGGGTGTAGCGGCGGAGCTGGGATTTCACGCGAGCTACGAGCTCTAATGGGTTGAATGGCTTTGTAATGTAGTCGTCAGCGCCGATGTTTAACCCTAAGATCTTATCGGTATCCTCGGATTTCGCGGAGAGGATGATAATCGGGATACTGCTGGTCTCGCGGACCTTAAGCGTGGTGCGGATCCCGTCGAGACCCGGCATCATGACATCCACGATCATTAAGTTTACTTCATTCTTCTCCAGAAGCTCCAGTGCTTCGTAGCCGTCGTAGGCCTTAATTACATTGAAACCTTCGCCGGTCAGATAAATATTGATCGCTTCGACGATCTGTTTGTCGTCATCGCAGACGAGAATGGTTGGCATAATTGATTCCTCCTCATATCAGACATAATAAAAGATGAAAAATCGTAACTGATCATGTTTTCAGTTACAAAAAAATCAAATCAAAGAAAAAATATATCATAATCCAGTATAGCATAAAAATGACGCAAAAACATAAGGAACGTTCTTAAATTTTTATGTAGAGATGTAAAGGAGTGTTACAGTACACGGATACTCCATGCCCGCGCACTGTAACAGGATTTTGCCGATGCTTCGCATTCCGAATCGGCAAAATCCGCGGCCATAACGGTATCATACGGAATTTTCAGTTCAGAAAATTTCTACCCATGAAAAGTAACAAAGGGGTTATTGTATTGTACAAAAATTTCAGTTCAGAAAAGTTTTTGATACGACGCGTCGACTTGATGCAGTGACATAGGTGAAAAAATATGAACGTAAAAATTTGTGTATAATGTTGTGAAAACGAAGAACAAATAATCGCGCAAGAGGTTAAAACAATAAAAAAAATATAGAAAACTTTGTGAGAATTGCACAAAATACATATTTTTCTGTGAAAAGGTTGATAATAATTATGCAATGTGCTATGATTGAGTTAACTTAAAAAAGAAGCCGTGATAGGAGAGCAAAATGTAATCAGCTAACGATTAGCTGTTGCTTGGTGCGCTCCTTTTCTTTTTGAGAAATGGAGAAAAGTTTAGTGAAACGTTATTTTTATCAGGCGCTGGAAGAAAACCCGATCATCGCAGCGATCAAAAACATGGATGATCTGGAACTTTGCTGTTCCATAGAAGAGATACGCGTGGTATTTGTCCTGTTCGGCGATATCTGTACGATCCGGACGATCGTAAAACGTTTAAAGGACGCCGGGAAGATAGTGATCGTGCATGTAGACCTGATCGTGGGTTTAAGCAGCAAGGAGATCGTGGTGGACTTCATTAAAATGTCGACAGAGGCAGATGGGATCATTAGTACAAAGGTCCCACTGATCAGAAGGGGAAATGAACTGGATTTCATAACGGTTCAGAGGTGCTTTTTGCTGGATTCCATGGCGTATGAAAATTTAAGACAGCAGCAGCATCAGGTAAAACCGGACTACATCGAAGTCCTTCCGGGGATCATGCCGCAGGTCATCAGCAAAATGTGTAAGGTATCAAAAGCGCCGATCATCGCGGGCGGGCTGATCTCTGAGAAAGATTCCGTCATGAGCGCGCTCTCAGCGGGAGCGATGGCTGTCTCATCTACGAATCATGAAGTCTGGAAACTGTGAATAGACTAATAACACAAGCTATTTTAATGCCGGAAAAGGCGATTGAAATAAAGCGTGGGGAAAATCAAAATTGAAGGAGGAAAATGGTATGGCAAAGTATGTAATGGCACTCGATGCGGGGACAACCAGCAACAGATGTATCCTGTTTAACGAAAAGGGTGAAATGTGCAGCGTAGCTCAGAGGGAGTTTACCCAGTATTTCCCGAAGCCGGGCTGGGTAGAGCACGATGCAGACGAGATATGGGCAAGTATGCTGGGGGTTGCTGTAGAGGCAATGAATATGATCGGCGCCACCGCGGCGGACATCGCGGCCATCGGTATCACGAACCAGCGTGAGACAACGATCGTTTGGGATAAGAATACCGGAGAGCCGATCCATCACGCGATCGTCTGGCAGTGCCGCAGAACATCGGAATACTGCGACACCTTAAAGGAAAAAGGC